>Ga0155850_13_pt1 | contig 304071 bp, 270 predicted proteins | sample RifCSPlowO2_01_FD_107504 | JGI IMG/M metagenome (GOLD analysis project Ga0155850, IMG submission 107504) | Candidatus Magasanikbacteria bacterium RIFCSPLOWO2_01_FULL_33_34
TTAAAACCTAATTGACTCCAAATTGGATTGGTGGTGGTAACAGCATTGATTACTCCATAATTAGTTAAGAAAGTAAATGGATCGGCAGCCCCTGTAGCTGTAGCATCAGCTTCCCATGTTATTGTTCCACCTGTGTTCCATTTTGGAACTTGACCATTGGTTGGCGTGTCTGAAGCTAATGCACCAATTAAATAAGTAGTAGCTGTTCCATCATATACTTGAATTGCTCCACGACTGGCTGCCCAACCATTATTATCAAAAGCTAATTCTCCGGCTACATCTGTAGTTGGCGCAGATGCACTGACCAATCTTAAAACACCGGCTGAATCAAAAGAAGAAGTAGCGGTAGCACCAAACCAAGCTTCATAGGCTGACAAATCTGTTGATGAAACATTAGTAAAAAAAACACTAGAATCAAAATACGAAAGTCCATCAACTTCCAATGAACCAGATATAAGAAGATCATTTGTTGCACCCATAACATCTGTATGCCCTGCAGTTGAATTACCAAATCTTGCATAAGTTGTAGTAGTATTTTCTCCAGAACCAACACCAGCTTGAAATACATCGGCAACACTTAATTCACCTGTAGTAGAAACTGTTCCATTTTGAAATAACCAATTGCCAGAAAGTGGTGTAAGACTAGCTACAGTATTAGAGTTGATAGCATAACCTGATGAAAGTATTCTCTGTCTAGGAGAAACAGTCTCAAAAGTTACACCTACACAAGAAGAAGAAACCTGAGCCGCAACAGCAACATTTAAGTATATATTATCATTATCATGAAAATTATAATTCAAAGTATCCCCACCATTGCTTGTATCACCTATCCCTACATTAAACACACCATTGGTAACCAAAACAGTCATGGTTGAAGGTGTATCTGTTGGCCAAAGTTTATTACCAGAGCCTACCGTAGCATTATCATGTATAGAAAATCTAAAACAATAATTTGTACCAGATGAACCACCTAATAAATTACCATCAGAATCTAATAATCTACCTTGATGATTAAGAATTTCTGGAACACCAACAACTGCATTCAAAGTACTTATTTGTGTAAAAACAAAAACAATAGATACCAAAATAATAAGAATATAAAATCTTATTTTTTTTGATTTTATCCCAATAATTTTTAAGTATCTACTCACAAGCATTACGCAGATAATTATTTATATTTTTGTATAAATATTATATCATATATTACTAAGTAAAACACTGTGGACAGACTATTCAAAAAAGAAGATTAAAAAAACCACTTTTTTAATAAAAAATGGTTTTTTTAATCTATAATTTTAGACTCTATCCACATATTTTTTTTTAATTTTTTCAAAATATTTTTTGGCCTCTTCATATTCATTAGGAATCTCTCCATCCAATATAGCCCTTTCTATCTCTTTTTTTATAATTCCAACCACCGGGCCTGGTTTAAGTCCACACAACTTCATAATTTCCTCACCACGAAGAGGCGATTGAAATTCACGCAATTTATCTTTTTCAAGCACTTCAGCTATTCTTTTTTCAAGCATATCATAATTTTTCAACCTTTTTACTTTTTTATTTTGATTACCTGTAGTTATATCTCCTCTACACAAAATAAGTAAATCATTCAATTCTCCTTGCAAATTTACTACCAATCTCCTCACTGGGCTATCTGTAATACCATCATCCATCAATGCAATCGGCTGTAAATGCCACCTGACCAATTTACCTACATACTTCCCTTCATCTTTACTCAATTTAAGTCTTTTTGAAATATCATATACCATTTTTTTACCAAGATGCTCATGCATATCAAAAGTCCAACCCCGACCACTCACAAATTTCTTTGTTTGTGGTTTGGCAATATCATGCAAAAGTCCAGCAAAACGAAGCAATACTTTGTCAGTTTGCTCCGCAATATTATCTACCACTGCAAATGTATGAGACAAATTGTCTTTATGAGTATATCCTTTAACTTCCTCTACACCAGCCAAATCACTTGCTTCTGGTAAAAATTGATCAAGCAATTTTGTACCATGCAATAGCCACAATCCAATTGATGGCTTGTTTGTTGCAAGTATTTTGAATAATTCTTCTTTAATTCTCTCTGCAGAAATTATTTTTAATCTCTTGGCATTTCTCTCAATTGATTCCAAAACATTTTTATCAATTGTAAAATCAAGCTGACTGGCAAATCTAACTGCCCTCATCATACGAAGTGGGTCATCAAAAAAAGTTATATCAGGATCAAGCGGTGTTTTCAATAACTTATTTTTTATATCACTTTTACCATCATACGGATCAACCACTTTACCTAAACCTTTGGATAATACCTTTCTAGCCATAGCATTGACTGTAAAATCTCTCCTACTCAAATCAGTCTCCAAAGAAGCCGGTGAAACCTCTGGCTTTCTGGATTTTTTATCATATTTTTCACTACGCGCCCCAGCAAATTCAATATCAAAATCATCCAATACATAACGAGCTGTATCAAACTCAGGAAATTCAACCAAACTTCCCTCTTCTTTCATTTCCTTATCAAATAATTTTGCAAACTCAAGTCCACTACCCAAAACCACAAAATCAATATCTTTACTCAATTCTTTTTTCAAAATTTGATCTCTCACATAACCACCAACAACATAAACATCAGTCTTTGATGCTTTTGAAATTTTAAATATCAAATTAAATATCTTTTTTTCTGTCATACAATTTATTTTTTCTAATAAATCTTATAAATACATTAATATTATCACACCAAGCGCTATTCTATAAACAACAAATGGCATAAAACTCCAACGCTCTATCACTTTCAACAAAATCCATATTGCAAAAAATCCACTCAACATTGACGACAAAAATCCAGCGATATATACACCAAAATCTAAACCACCAGAATCAACCATATACAATTCTGACAATTTCAAAAACCCAGCTAAAGCTATCACCGGTATACTCATCAAAAATGAAAATTCAGCTGCATCTTTTTTGCTAAATTTAGAAAATATTCCAGCAGTCATCGTAATGCCAGATCTACTTGTACCAGGTATAAGAGCAATGGCTTGAGCAAAACCTATAAACAATGCATTTTTCCAATTAATTTTTTTAAGCTCTTTTTTAATTTTTATATGCTTTTCAATATAATTCGCGATACCAAGCATTACCCCCCAAAAAATTAAACTAAAAGCTATAACTTGTACAGAACGAGTATTTATTTCAATATAATCGTCCAACCACAAACCTATAATACCAACAGGTATAATAGACAATAAAATAGCCAAAAAAATGCCTCTATTTTGTATAACTTCAGTATCCATACACACATCTGGCCAACATTTTCTTCTCAGAGAATTCAACAAGTTCCAAATTTTCTTTCTAAAATAAACTACCACTGCAAATAATGTACCTAAATGTAATACCACATCAAAAATTAATCCTTGATATCCCCAACCAAACAACTTTGGAAATAAAACAAGATGACCAGATGATGAAATCGGCAAAAATTCAGTTATACCCTGAACAAGGCCTAATATTGTAGCCTGTACTAAATTCATGTCCTAATTATATCAAGTTTAAGTAAAATATCAATAAAACGACTATTATCAAATATATCTTAAAAATTCACTTAAAATAATTTGTATATACTATATACAGCTCCAATAGTCAATGCAAATAAAAGTAAAATCAATAACAAAGTTGTATGATGTAATTTATATTTTCCAACTACCAAATCTCCACTTTGTTTGGCTTTCCAATAAATCAATAATACCAAAAGCATTTCAATACTCATAAAAACTCCACCAACAATATCAATTGCTGTTATAAATCCTCTGATACCCAATACAAATATCAAAAACGGTACACCTACTACCAATACAGTAGAAACTCCTTTTGGCAAATTGAAATCCCATTGCATTGAATCACGCATAGCAATGCCAGCCATCAAACAACTCGTACCCATCGCAAGCACTGCAAATAAATTTCCCAATAAAAATATTTTGACACCAAGTTTTTCACCAAGAGCAATAGTAGCAATCTCAGAAGTACCCAATCCTGTAACTCCAACCACCACTACAGCAAAAACTGTATAAACAACAATACTGATTATTCCAGCAATAATTATTGATTTTTTAAAAGTTTGTTCTCTGTTTATCAAAATACTATATGCTTCTGGAACAGAGGAAGTCCCATGAAATGCAAATAACAAAATTCCATAAGGTAATAACAAATTTGCAAAATTAATTTCAGACAAATTTATCGGCTGTATATGAAAAGCGCTTGTCAAAACCAATATTAATACCACTCCCAAAATACCCAGACTCAAAAATAATTCCACTACCTTTATGGTCTGCATGCCAATATATATCAAAATAGTTGCAAATATAAAAAAAACTACACTCCAAAAAAATTCACTTCCGCCAAATATAGCTGACAACACTTCACCTTCACCAATAATATATACTGTCAAAACTCCCCAAAGCATAAAATACAAAAGTCCGGTCATAAACCATTTACCAACTGTACCCAAATATTTTTCTGCAAATCCTACCAATTGCATATTTGTGCCAGTAGCAGTAGCCACTTTACCCAAAAGCAAATTTAATCCAATCATCAAACTACCAATAGCAACAATATACAATACACCCAAAATAACACCAACTTTTGCAATAGCAAATGGCAAACCCAAAACACCAGCACCAATAGTACCACTAACTATCAAAGCCACACCTTCAAACATAGAAATATTTTTTTTGAATATTCCCAAATGTGTTGGTGGTATCTTTTCATCACGAAGTGATTTATATTTATATTCCATAAAATATATTATATCATTTTTAATAAATAAAAATAAGTCCTTGCGTGAACAAGGACTGGGCTTTATGTTTTTATTTTCCAAAATATTTACGCAAATCAGAAAGACATTGATTACAAAATGGATTATTAATTATATCTATTTTATTCATACACATATTATTAGGAAACATCACGCAATCATTTGGACAATGATTCCCCAAAACTTTTACCAAATCTTGATCTAGTCTGTCTTTTGCAGGCAATCCATAAATATGTCCCATCTCATGAATAACAGCAAGATAAGCAAAAAGCATATTTTTTTTAGTATCTTCTCTACCTACACTGGCTATACCAAAAGAATTATAACGAGCTAATCCATGAACGATCTTATCGTTTTCCATCAGTAAAGAATCTCTCACTATCAGAAATTCTATATATTCCCATTGAGTCTTATACTCTCTTATAAGCATATAACCAACAAGAGCGCCACCACTCATTACTTTTTTTGTTTCATTTTGCTCAATATCCAAAAATGCTACATCGACCAAATCATGAATACTGACATTCACTATATCTGTTACACCAACAATTTTAAAAAAATTATCAATTGCGCCAATAGCTCGAATTATTTGGGTTGGATTTTCTAATATTATACGTTCGTCGGCTATCAATCTCACTGGTTTAAAATTTTTCAACTTCTCCTCCTATAAAATATAAATTGTAAAAAACATAAAGCTAATTTTAGTATACCATGTAATAAAAAATAACAAGAGTCCTCATCACTTAATGAGGACTCATTTTTTGGTACTTAATCATTTTCAATGAAAAAATTCCTTAATTCAAAAAGACAAGAAAAACAAAACGGAGTTTTTTCAAGATCTAAACCAGTAGAAATAACAATCGGATACATCACGCAAGTTTTTCTACTGCAATGTTTACAACCTTTATATAAGGTAACATTATATGTTCTACTTTCATTTATCAAATGAAAAATATGACCAAGCTCATGCATCAGTACACCAACAATATATGCTCTAGTATAATAAGTATCAATTTTTTTGGGTTGATCAACATGAACTATGGCAACCGCATCTGATTGACCTAATCCAGCTATCTCACTTCGTTCACCATCTTGGTTAAAAAAAATTTTATTATGCACCAATAAAACACTATAGTATTTGTTACCATCTATTTTTTGTTTATTTTTTAAAAATTCAAAAATTTTATCAGCATCCATAAAACCTTTCCACTCAGACGGACGTTTTTGTTTATATTTAGATAGACGAAATGACTGCCCAAATGTTACTTCAATTTTGTCTTCAACTCTTACATGTCTTAAAAATAAAAGAATTGCCCACTTAACAAACTCTATCTGTTTAGAAGAAACACCCATTTGCCAGAAAATTTGAATTTCCCGCTTAAACTTCATTGCAACCTCTTTTACTTCTTTCAGCTCCCCAAAAGACAAAAAACTCCCTTGCTTTAACTAATAGCCTGCAAACAAATATATAAAATAAATTGTAAAAGATCAAAGTACCAAATATAGTATAACACACAACAATATTGACACAACTACCCCAATAATATATAATTATCCCATCAATTATACGCGCACCTAGCTCAGTTTCCGCCCAAGGCGGATCAGCCTCTGGCTGAGGTTAGACAACGCATATAGTTTCTATAGAGTAAGTTTAAAATTAAAATAATGCGCGCCTAGCTCAGTTGGTTAGAGCATCTCGTTTACACCGAGGGGGTCAGGGGTTCGAATCCCTTGGCGCGCACTAAAAAATATAACTAAGGACATAAGAAAAATATTTCCACCACCCAAAGAAAGACTGGGGGTTTTGGCTTTCCAACTATCGGACCCACACTAAAATGGCTGGTCCACCAAAAATACACAGGGGCCTTGTGCAATACATGCCCCTTTTTTTATGCCAACTCTATTTTTATACCCAATACACCATTCTCTTTCTGCTGATCTTCTGAATAAAACCTAGCCACACCCTCCAATAATTCATTCTTGCTTTTGTCTCCAAACATACCTAGATCAAAATCATCAAATAAATCAGAAAAATTATTATACCTTAGCAACGCAACAACCTTTGTTTTTATAGTCTCTGTTTGTTCTGGTTCCTTTTTAAATTCTATTATATCTCCTAGATTTATATTCTTTCTCTTTTCATCATACAGTCTCAATTCTATTTTCTTTTTACCAGATTTTATTTCTTCAAATGGTTCTGGGTGTAATTTCATTACTATTGTATCCATATATTTTATAATTAAAAACATAAGTATTATATAACACAAAACCACCTTTTTCAAGATAGTCTTAGTGCAAGAACAATCTGCCCAAAATTTCCGTTTTTATCCGACTAACCGATTATTGCGACTGTAGCGACAGCCACTTTTTCGCTTAACACAGGAAAATTCACTAAAATTAGCAAAATCCCATTTCCCTACTGGAGCCGTTCGCCTGCCTGCCGGCAGGCAGGAATCACTTGGCGCGCACATCATAAACAAATCGCTTAAATTTGCGATTTTTTGTTTAGTAATGTTAAGGGAAATCCGAACTGTGGACAACTGTTGACATTTATTAAAAAATTGTGTAACATACAAATGTCTATTAGTTCTGTCATAGAACTGATAGGGTATTACATCCAAGAACCACCTTCCTCACGGAGGGTGGTTTTGTTTTTATTCTTTTCGATGTTGTAATTTCCTACCCCATATATTGTCTTCTATTTTCAGAATATCAAAATAACCATCCCCACCGGTTTTTAATTCTTCTGACACATTGTTTTTGGATGAAAAAATATATACTTTTTTTCCACCTCTTTTTAAATAAGAAACAAGTGCCAAAAAATCAGAATCACCTGAAAAGAAAACTGCGACATCATACTCTTTTGAAAAATGTATTGCATCAATAGTCATCTCTACATCCATATTTCCCTTTTCTTTTATAACTTCCCCCTCATCTTCTACTGTCCTAATTCTTTTTAATTCCTTTTTTCTTACTTCAAAACCAAGACCTTTTTTCAAAAAAGTATAAAATCTATGTTTAGCATCTAAACTATAATTTCTTGTACCATCTGCCGGGTATGCCGTATAATAATAAAATTCTACAGAGTCACCACTAAATTTACTCTTAATATAATTTCTCAATTTATTATAATCAAAAAAATATCCCCTTGCTTTTTGAGCCTGCCATAAATTTGAAGCATCTATAAAAACATAAATTCTATTCATTTCTTCCTTTTTCTTTTTCGATAATTTCATAAAATTTTTATAATTTGCACTATTTTATCATTTCTAATTACATCAGTCAATTCAAGTAAGATAAATCAGTAATATAAACAAACCCCTTCTCTTCCTGCAATACAGTTCCAACATCCTGTACAATGGTGCACAAAAAAATATAACTAATTTAGCTATATTTTTTGTTATTCAACACAGAGTTAAAACTTCCTTTAATACACAAACCTATACTTTATCCTTCACACCCATTGCCTTTAAAGCATTAACAAATTCATCAGGATTTGGTAATAACTTTTCAATTGGTGTATTAGTTTCTTTACTACCATTATTCAGACCTTTTTTTAAAAGACCTACAAATTCAGATAATTTATCTTTATCAAATTCAGAATCTTGTCCATATATTGATATTTCTTTATCTAAAACTCTGGAAACATAAGCTACATATCTACTATTTTCTAAAATTAAACCCAAACTAATACCTAACTTTTGATTTAAAAAAGCACTAAAATCTGTTTTACCATTTGTTATTAATTCTATTGCCGTCAAAGATGCTGCATAAACATCATATCTTGGATTATTTATTTCCCTATCTCCTTTTGGAAAACTATTGGAAAGTATCCGTCTATGTAAATAAACCGCCGTACCACAAATATAACCAGGTGGAGTATTATTAGCATCAAACCTTTCTGGTAAATTATTAGCTTTTTTAAGATACTTTGAATCCATATATCTCTTTTCAAAATTCATTATCCCAAAATCACACAATTTAATCCCCTCATCTGTCAATACGATATTTGCTGGCTTAATATCCCTATGATATACACCTAATTTAGCTGTAGTTGAAAGAGCCTCAAAAAGCTGTCGTATTATCACAAGCTTTTTTTGAAAAGATATAGAATCACCAGACATTAAGCTCTTCTCTAGATTTTCTACTTCTAAGTCGCCATCTTTATCACTTGATATTAATTCCCACACTGCGCTATATATTTCACCCTTAACTGAATCCACAGGTTTAACAATATAATTCCACATATCTGGATCAATATCTCGCAATTTACCAACGATTGAACATACCTCTTTCTCATTTGCTTCATCACCATAATGCCATATTTTTTCTCTAAGGGCTGTGCTTTCGGGTATGAATTTTGATTGCCCACGCAATAATGTATGACTGATTTTTGACATAGAGCCAATCCCAATAGTTTCATCATTTTTGGTCAACAAATCACCAGCATCTGTTTCACTAACTCCTATACTCTCATCCAAAACTTTAATTTCTTTATTGGTCAATAATTTATCTTTTTCTTGCAATATATCATATTCATCTGAAATATCTTCTCTTAATTTTTGCACATAGTGCTCTCTATTATTTCTTTTTGCGACCAATACTGTCTCTGGTTCAAATACTTTACCAGATCTTTGTCTTCTAGCAATATAAAAATCAAAACCAACTAGTTTTGATTCAACTTTTCTTTCCAAAATAACAAATTCATCTCTTTTTATTTCACCTTTTCCTTCATTTTTATGAATATTATCAACTAATTGTTCTTCATTTTCTACTTCACCTTCAATTTCTGTATACTCCAAAGGTCTTATTACAGCTTTGATATCTTCTTTTTGTGGAGCATCTACCCCCACGCCAGATAAATATGACAAATCTCGTTCTGATTGTTTTGACTTATCCATATCTTACTTATTAAATAATATAAAATATATTACCACAAACCATACACAAGTACAAAATAGAAAAAGACCATAATGATCACGGTCTTTTTTACTCTCTACTTATCTCATTTCTGATCATATTCCAATAACGCGAATCCCCTCTTATTTCTTTGACCCAATACCACCATTCTACTCCCCACAAATACACCCGCTCTACTCCAATTTTCTTGGTATAATCTATATGCTGTCGCAATCTAGCTGGATTCATAGTCTGCTCTTGGATCTCCAATGGTGTGTCACTTGGATTACTGCTAGTAAACCAAGGCTCAGCCTGCAATTCTGAAATAAACATTTTATTCATATCTTGTCCCATTATCTTTGCTTTCCATCTATAAGTCGCTGGTGGCAACCAATCATAAGTAAAAATATCACCTTTTGGATTTCTCACTATTCTGTATAATGTTGTACCAAAATAATTAGAAGCTTTGATTGCCTTTCTCCAAGTACTCAATTCCCCACTGTCTGTAATGATAATATCATGCGACGGATCCAACTCTCTTACAAAATTTATTTCATCGCCAACCAGTTCTTCTCTATATTTTGAACACTCACCAAACCTAAACTTAATAAACGGTTCATTTTCAACTTGCCACAACTCCAAAGCTGAACTACCTTTATATCGATTAACAATTTCTTTTACATAATCAAACAAATGCGCAGAATTAAATTCATCACCATTTGTATTAATCCAATCCGGCACATGACATTCTGGCCATCTTGGCGCTTTTTGCCCTACAACCAAAATTACTTTTGTATTATTTTCTTCTGCCTTTTGCATCATCCAATCAACATTTTCAAAATTATATACACCCTTGTCTTTTTCAACTTCATTCCACATAGCAGCAATCCTAATATGTTTTGGCTTCAGCTCCGCCAACATATCTGTATATACATCTCTCCAATCAAGTCCTAAACTCTGCGCATGATTATGATTGAAACTAATACCAAATTCAACTGGATAATTTTTTTTACTAAACAACCATAAACTCAAATATAGTAAAATAATTAATGCTAAAACAATTAATAAAAATTTCATAAATAAAAAAATATCACTTTTTATTATATCACAAAAAGCATAGAACCAACTAACACAAAAAATATTGCCAAAACTTCAACAGTAATCTCTCGTTTTGTAAAATATTCTTTGAACAAAATTGGTAAAAATTTAGTTGATAAATACACCATAATAAACATAAAAACAAATTGTAACCCACTAAGAGCCATTACTGGCGCTACAGAGCCAATTGAAGCCGAATATTGTATCAAAATTATGGCAATAACTGCCAAAATTTTATCCATCACCACCAAGACAACAGACTTTTTATTTTTATCACTTTCTTTTTTATTTTTTGTTTTTTTGAAACTATGTCTAACTGATGGAAATAATAGTGTAAACAAACCAACCAACCCAATAGAAGACCGTGTCCATACAAAAGCTGTCAAAAATGGATAAATATCATACAAATACTTTGCGCTCACATGTGAAAAAGCAAATAATAATCCAGACAAACCAGCCCACAAAAAACCTACATGGAAACCATTATGCTTCTGGCTTTTTTCAAAAGATAATAACAATGATGAGAAAACCAAAATAGCTAACCCAATTAATTGAACGCTGGTTAATTTTTCACCCAAAAAATAATCTGCAATCAAATAAGTAAAGATAGTCACTAATGCTCCATTAAATGGCGAGATATGACTAGTCTCACCAGTTTTCAAGCCAATAAAAAGTGCCCACATTGCCAGTCCAAAAGTAACACCAGAAAATATAGCGACAATCCAATCAAAATCATTCAATAACTCCACTCCAAACGGCCAAGCCAAAAGTGCGCCAAATAAAAAAATAGTTGAGTAAAAAGTATAAACAACTGGTTTTGAAACTGATTTGGTTAAAATTAATTTATCAAGAATGAAAACTAATGCTAACAAAAAATACCCTAAACATGCAAATATAAACCACATAAACGTAATTTTGTTTATCTTAAAATATTTAAAAACTTACAAAAAATGTAAATCTTCAATTTCACTTCTCTTACCCCTCAATACTATATCCTCTATATGATAGACTCCATTTCGTGGGGCGTCAAGAAATCCTTCCATAGCCGCCCTAGCCAGCCAACCAGAATGAAGCCAATCAAAAAGCCATTCATTTGTGTATTTTGGATTTTCTTGTTCAAAACCAGAACCAATTTGATGAAGCCATGCCTTATTAAATTCTTCCTGTGAACCAATAGTTGGCGCCATAATGATCGGGATACCCAATCCAACATAAAATGATAGTTCACTCGGTTTTGTCCACAAAATATCCGTAGTCAAAAGTAGCTCATTAAATTTTTTGAAATATTCATCTTTTGTTTCTGCATACAAAATATGCACATGTCCATTGTGAGTATCTAAATGTAATTTTTTTACTTCATCTTCATAATATTTAAAAACATCATTTCGAACACCAGCGACCAAATTAAGACGAACAAGTCCTTTGTCAATATAGTCATGCAAACTATCCAAAATAGTAATACCAATGTCTCTCTGAGCACCAGCGCCACCAACAGCAAAAGTAATTGTCAATGAATGCCCATTTTTATATCTGGCACATTGGCTATCTTTAAAATAATGATCTAAAGTTTTTTTATATTTTTGTCTATATTTACCACCTGGATCCAAATTATCAAGCCTACAACTCAAACTTTTTTTTAATATTTTCAAATTTGTTCCAAGATTTTCTTTTGGTAATGGAAAACCAGTAACAAAAATATTATTTTTATTTATTCCATATAATATCAATCTATCTTTTACTCTTTTGTTTGGCGCAAAATATTTAATCCGACTTTCCTTTGGATTCATCGGTACCCAAGCACGACTAATATCAGTATCTGTACACAAACAATAAATTTCACCCTCATAATCATGCTCTTCAGCAAAAAAAGCAATTGTAAAAAAAGAAGTTACAATCGGAAGTGGTTTTTTATTCAATCTATTAATTAAGTCTTTACCCCAACCACGATGAATCATGCTATATTGTTGTCTCACTTGAGAAGTTGCGCGAGATAAATCTCTACGCGGATAAAAAGGCTCAATTCTCTGAATATAATCCATGATACCAAACAAAATTTTACCTATAAAAGGTAATTTAAACATTCTAGAAACTGTCTCATAAATGGATCGTCCACCTTCCCAACGACGGCGATCTGCTTTGGGTATTCCTGGATAATTATTGGCCGTGATAATCTTATTCTCGGCCATATCCATTTCAGGCGGACATATTGCTATGTCTTTGAGAGGATACGAAGCTCTCTGATGACCATAACCCATATCTACAGTGATAATATAAGCTCCATCATATATCTGCCGAGGTTTTTTGTTTTTAATAGATATATTTTTTGTATTCTTTTTGACAGGCATAATTTATAAAAAATTATTCTTTTTTGAAATATGCATCAATTTTTTTAACAATTTCTTCCAATTTATAATCAGATTTTACCAAATAATCATAAACGCCCATGCCTTTTAATCTTTCTTTACTCTCCATGGTACCTATATTTGAAACAACAATAACTCCAGCTTTAATATTTTTTTTATTAAATTCTTCAAGAAAAGCAAAACCATCCATTTCAGGCATTATCAAATCTAAAAGAAGTAGACCAAACTTGTCATCTCTCAATTTTTCAAGTGCCTCCTTGCCATCATTTGCAATCACAACATCATAGCCATTTTCTTTTAATTTTATACTCAATGCTTTTGCAATTGGCTTATTATCCTCCACTAATAAAATTTTCTCAAGTTCTTTTACCATATATTTGTGTTTATTTCATTATAACATATAATTTTAAAAAAATCCCCTTATACCAAAGGGGATTTAATCTCTATTGAACAATCATCTCTTCTACTATAGCCTCAACCTCTGGCATAACTGCAGGTGTGCCTCGAACCGCCCCATCAGTTTCCATTATCAATGGCATAGGTCTTGGTATCATACCACCATTATTGTTATTATTATCATACAAATCCAATATTTCTTTAGCGATAGGCACCACAATTGAATCCTGATAAATATTTTTGTTATTTGCATTCAAGATTGGAAATTTGAGCGCTGGAATATATAATTCTCTACTTCTACCATCCTTTGACGAATAATCATACTGATGCATATACACATATGATGGCGTGCCTAATTCCAATTTTTCACCCTCTGTACTTGCTCCATAAAAGAACATATTCATACCGCCTTTTTCTGCAAATTTCAAAATCCTGCCAAAATCAGTTTCAATCTCATAATTTGATTTTTCAAAAACAGGATTAAATATTTCGTTAACATTTCTTACTCTCATATCACTCAAATCAACAGTTACTCGCATACCATTTATATAACCACCAGATTCATAAACATTATTACCATCCAATGACAATGGGTATACCACCGATTGCATCTGCGGAACATATGTTGAATCCTCCTGATATCTTTTCCAAGAATTATCTACCATAGGTGAACTATAAATTGAACGAACAATACCATAATCATCCAAAAATTTATTAGCAATAGCAATCAATTGATCATCTGGTACTGCCGAATATTTTTTCTCTTGAAAATCGCAACCAGGACCATCACACATCATTGTTACACTATCCAAAATATATTGTTGATTGCTATCTATACTGATTTTTCCTTGATCCAAATTAAGATATATATTGAAGCCATCTTCTTGAGACAAATGCATACTCAATACTGATGTATTCTTAAATTTTGATAAATCAACAAAATTTATTCCAGAATTGGATAAAGACTGTGCCATAGATCTACCCACAGTCTGATCAAGCGCCAATCTATACACTGGCAATTGTGTATCTACTATCTCAAAATCATCACCAACATAATCAAACTCATACATATATTCATAATAAGGCATTATCATTCTATCTGATACCATAGAATCTACTACACCAGAACCACTATCCATACTCACAGCATTTCCACCACCGCCTCCAAAACCAACCATCGGCGCACTAACCATACCAACGCTTACACTTTCACCACTTTCTGACCTTGCAGATAAATTGGTTTGAGTTTTTTCTCCTAAATTAATACCAGACAAACTTCCAAAAGCGCCATCAGACAACTCAATAAAATTTCCATTTTGCACTGTCTTTTGCAAAACTAATTTACTTATTTTATACGCCGGCAATTGATTTAATATCAATGAACCAGACGCCACTACTACAATAGTGATTGTAGTTATTATTCCCACCAATATAAACGGTACTCTACTCATATTAAAAATATTAAAAATTTATAGTTGTATTAGGTAATTTTTCTTGCAAAATTATTATAAAATCATCATTAAAGTTATTTCCAAATATATCCAAATTCTCCAAATTAGTAGATAAACTATAAAATTCCTCTGGAAAATCCTTTAATTTATTTTTTGACAAATCCAATCTTCTTAATTTTTTTAATTCGCCCATTTCCTTTGGTATGTCGCTAAGTGAATTATGACTCAAATCTAATTTCTCCAAATTTGATAATTTGCCTATATCTTGTGATATTTCAACAATATTATTATGATCCAAATATAATTCTTTTACTTTGTTCAATTCATAAAATTTATCTGGTAAAACTGACAATTGATTATTATCAAGTTTTATGACAACCGTATCTAACATATACAACAACTCTGGTGGAACATTTTCTAGACCTTGATTACTATATTTTTCTGTATTGAGTATTTTACTATTAAGCCTATAACTTTCAGTAACAAACAATATTTTACCCTTGATTGTGTCTGTTAGGCCACAAACCCTATTCGGTTTTTCAATATCCAAATTTCCAAATTTTATCCAAGATCCATCTTTGCAACCCCAAGTATTTACAGGTCCTTTTATAACCAACAAAGCAAATGAAAAAAAACAAATCACAATTATTAAAAATATTATTTTTTTCATACAAAATATATACTACCGTAAACAAGCACTGGCTTTCAAAAAATCCATGGCAGTAGGTTCTGATCCTTTTGAAATTTCCTCAGCTCTTTTTGCGCCAACTTTATCAATCAGACACTTCTCTAACTCAGGTGTAACTTCTGTTGGAAGTACTGACGGATCAACACCAATTGATTCTAATGCTTTTTCCTGTTCTGAATTTAATAATACATTTTTATCAACAGTTTTATCTGCTGGCACATTAACTGTTTTATCTTGAGAAATATCCATAATAACACTTGGGCTTACCCCAAAAGATCTAAATAATGGCTTTATGTTGAATGGGTCTACGACAAACAAATACAAAACAAACAGTAAAATAATAAAAAATATCACACCCAATGTAGTAAAAAAATAATTTAATATCTTCAATAAAATTTTCATAAAAATATCCAGAAAACTAGTTTGTACTTTTGCTAATCATACTTATATATTATACCACAAAAACAAACTTTTTGGCTAAATTTAAATATATTGATTACTTAAACAATATAAAAAATTTCTCTATATTTAATACATTTTTAATATATATTTATAATGGGAGTGAAAAATAAAATGTACTACCCTTACCCAATTTAGACTCAAACCATATTTCACCCCCATGGGCCTTTATAATAGCTTTGGCAATATATAAACCAAGTCCTGTACCATCCGCTTCTGAAATAATTGCATTATCTGCCCTTACAAATTTATTAAATAAATTTTTTTGAACATCTTTAGGAATACCTATACCATTATCTTTTATTGAAAATATTATTTTGCCTTTTTGACTCCTGTCACATCCCATTTCAACGACACCTCCTATATTTGAATATTTAATAGCATTGTCTACCAAATTATTAAAAACTTGTCTTATTTTTTTACTATCCACAAGTGAATCCAATCTATCTGGTGTATTAACACATTTTATAAATTTAATTCTTTTTTCTTTGATCAAATGATCTTTGTCTTCCAATACATTATTGAATATTTTTACAATGTCATCTCTTTCAAGTACTATATCAAATTTTCTACCAGTATCTATATGTGATACATCTAACAAATCACTGACCAATTGTATAAGTCTTTCATTGCTAATATAAATTTGCTTGATAAAATCCTTTTGTTCTTCAGTTAAATTAGTATTTTTTTCTTGAGAAAGTAATTCTGTAAACCATTTAATTCCTGTAAGCGGTGTCTTTAATTGATGAGAAGCCAAAGAAACAAATTCTGACTTCATTTTATCAATTTCACGTTCTCTGGAAACATCATAAAATAAAATTATACCACCAACAATTTCTCCTTGTTCATTTTTAATAGGCGCAGCGCTACTAGAAACAGAAACTTTAGTTTTATCTTTTTTCACTATTTGTGTATGATTTTGCAATCTAACGATTTCACCTTTTTTTATACAATTATAAATAAAAGCATCCCCAAGATTACCAGAATTTTCAAAAACAAATTTAATATTATTATTATATTTTTTACCAATAATATCACTAGAAGAAAAACCTGTAATATTTTCTGCTGACTTATTAAATAAAATAACTTTAAAATCTTTGTCAATCACAAATAATCCACCACCCATATTTTCAATAATAGCACTAAGCTTTTTTTCACTCTCAAACATTTTTAATTTTATCAACTTTTCTTTTCTTATATCCCTAAACAAAGCTATCATATCTGATAGATTACCATTTTTATCAAAAATTACTGACCCTATCATTTGAGTTGGTATTTCTTTTTTTTCTTTTGTGAGTATATATGTCTCAAATTTAACTGCCTTCTTTTTTTGTATAGACTCCTTCATATTAAATTCATGTATTTCTCTCTGTCTTCTAGGAAACAATTTCCAAATATTTTTTCCAATAATCTCAGCCTCTTTATAACCCCACAACTTTGTAAAAGCTTTATTTATTTTTACAATCTTTCTATCTTGATTTAATACAACTAAACTCTCTGCCATAAGATCTAAATAATTTGCAGATTTCTTTACTTCCAACTGATTTTTTTTGTATTCTGAAATATCTGTAGCCATACCAACCATAAACTTCAAACCTTTTTTTGGTTCAAAAATAAAATTATCCATCAAAGTAACAAAAGTGCTACCATCTCGTCTTTTATGCTCTATCTCCCCAACATATTTTCCTTTTTTTACTAAAATTTTATTAAATTTATGTACTTTTTTTAATTCTTCTTTGGTATGAAATATAGAAAGATTCTTACCTACTAGCTCTTTAACCATATAACCATGATTCCTTGCCCATGAATCATTAACATACACAATATTTCCTTTCATATCAGCGAAAGCAATCTGTTGATTAGATTTATCAATTATAAATTTAAATAAAGGATATTCTTTATTATAATATTTATCTATAAACATACGACTAAAATCATTCATTAAAACACCACCGTTATCTAATTTTGCTTTTACTTTATTCTTCATACTATAAAAAATTACTTAAAAACTTCACTAATTCTTTTAAAAATTTGTTCAAGACTTATATTAGCTTTTACCAAACAATCAATAGCACCAAAATCTTTCACTTTCTTTTCTACTTCATTTTGATTCAAATTTGTCAAAATTATAACCGGTATTTTTTTAGTCACAATATCTTTTTTTAACTCAACCAATACATCATAACCACTCATTTTTGGTAAAATTAAATCCAACAACACCAAATCCGGTTTTTCTTTTTTTACAATATCCAAACCAGTCTTTCCATCTTTAGCAATTAAAATATTTATCCCCTTGTCCTCCAACTTTATTTTCAAAGCTCTAGAAATAAAATCATCATCTTCAATGATAATTATCTTTTTATTATTGACAACCATACTCTAATTTTAATAAGACAATTCCTATGCTAATATATACCCTTTAACACTATTTTAAAATACTTTATCAATAGTTATCCACAATTAATATTGTATAAAAAAATCCTTATAAAAAAAGTCTAGCACATCTCAACTCTTCGTATGAAAACTCTGATCCCAATATCTCCTTTACCGGACTTAAAGCTGTTCCACCTGACTTATAAAATGCTCTTGAAATTTTTTTGAGACTAATATCTTCTGGACGCAAATGTTCTATATTCAATCTCTGACCAGACATCACCAATTCTTCTATATGACTCAAAATAGTTGACTCAGCCAAATCTCGCTCTTTAGCTACTTGAGCCACAGAAAGTCCACTTTCTAAAAGTCTTTTAGTCTCATCATAAGTTCCACCACTTCTTTTTACACTTCTCTCTTTTGTAGAAGATCTTCTAACTGGAATTGATTTACCCTGCAAATTATTTGTCTTACAAAAATTCTGTATTACTGACAAAAATATTTTTCCAAATTTTCCTAATTTTTGCTCACCTACCCCTGAGATATTGGCAAAATCATCCAGATTCTGTGGTAAATAATATGACATTTCCTGTAAAGCCTTGTCTCCAAAAATCATAAATGGAGGCACACCAGCCTGCTCAGCAATCCTTTTGCGCAAAGCTCGCAATTCTTCAAACATACCTACTTCATAATCAAGTTCACCAATACCCTTTGATTTGGCAACTTCAATCGTTCTGAAAATTTTCGGAAGCATTATACTTTCATTATTATTCAAAAATCTACCACCAACACCACTCAAACAAAGTGTCGGATATTGTTCACCTTTTTTTTCCAATAATCCTTTGGCAACCAATGCGCGAACAATTAATTTCAATTCATCTTTTTTAAAATCTTTTACAATTCCAAAAACTGATAAATTATTATGCCCACGTTCTTCAATCTGTTTTGTATTTGAACCTGATAAGACATCAACAATATATGAAACACCGTATGTCTCCCCTGTCCTGATTACAGCTGAGAGAATTTTTTGCGTAATTTCTGTAGCATCAAATTCTTCTTTAGGATTAATGCAATTATCACAAGCATCACATTTATCCCCTTCCCATTTTTCTCCAAAATATTCAAGCAAATGTTTGCGACGACAAGTAATGAGCTCACCAAAATTTACCATTTGAGACAATTTTTCTCTGGCTTGTAAACGTTCTTTTTCATCCACAATTTGATCTATAAAAAAATCTTGTTTAAATTTGTCACCATAGGAATAAAACAATATGCACTCACTTGGCAAACCATCACGACCAGCTCGACCAGTCTCTTGATAATAACCTTCCAAACTCTTTGGTAAATCAGCATGGACAACCAAACGTACATCTGGCTTGTCAATCCCCATACCAAAAGCAATTGTCGCTACAATAATTGATACTTGATCACGTTTAAACTTTTCTTGTGTTTGTCTACGTACTTCTACATCAAGTCCAGCATGATATGGCAAAGCATTGAATCCTTCAAGCTGTAAATCTTTAGCCAATTTTTCTGTATTTTTTCTAGAAAAACAATAAATAATAACCGACTCACCTTTATGACTATCAAGCAAATTGCATATCCTATCAAATGTTCTCTGTTTTGGTTCTATCCTATAATTCAGATTTGAGCGATTAAAACTTGAAACAAAATGTTTGGCATTTTTGAGATCAAGCTGTTCTACGATATCCGCTCTCACTTGCTCAGTCGCTGTAGCAGTCAAAGCAATCAATGGAATCCGAGGAAATTGTTCACGCAAACTTCGCAAATTGCGATAATCTGGACGAAAATCATGACCCCATTCCGAAATACAATGAGCCTCGTCTATGGCGATCAAACTGATATTCAAATATCTCAAAAAATCTTGAAAAGATTGAGTTGCCAAACGTTCTGGAGCAATATATAAAATTTTTATCTCTCCACGACTAGCTTTCATTTGTACCCTATCCTGTTCTGCATAAGAAAGTGTACTATTCAAATATGCCGATGCCACACCATTCACCTGCAATGAGTCCACCTGATCTTTCATCAACGCCACAAGGGGTGAAATCACCAATGTAAGCCCTTTGAGCTTTATAGCCGGCAATTGATAACATAAAGACTTTCCACCACCGGTTTGCATCAAAACAAAGGCATCAGAACCAGTCAGAACAGTATTGATAATATCTTCCTGAAGCGGAAGAAACTTGTCATAACCAAAGTGAGTTTTGAGAGTCGTGAGCATAAATTATATAATGGATAATTTATATAATTTACACTAATCTAGAATTAAATTCAAATCCTGCCGACAGGTAAAAAAGAAATAAAAAGAATAATTATTCTAAAAATTTATTTGATAATTATTATTTTTACGGATTCATTTGTTACAACAAACAAATGCCTCGGAGCCCGCAGGCGAGAATGAGTAAAAATAATAATTACCAAATAAATGCAATATTTTTTTAATTCAAATACCAAAGTGAATAATTAAGCACAGTAGCGAAAGTTACCCAGAGTAAATATGGCATCAACAAATAAGCTGAGGTTTTTTTTATTTTCCAAAACCTAATTATCAAAACTACAATTAAACAAAGAAGAATAACTATATTTATCAAAGCTAATCCAGGATTTCTCAGACCAAAAAATACCATAGTCCAGATGGCATTGAAAAATAAATGTGTCCAAAACAACCAAAAATCTTTTGTCTTACCAACTTTCTGCCAAATCAAATAAATACTTATTCCCATTAAAAAATACAATGTGACCCAGACCGGACCAAACAACCAATTTGGTGGTGAGAAAGATGGTTTTACTAAAGTTGTATACCAAGTTGGTATGGCTGAAACTGTGAAAAATGAACCAATAATCCCGGTCAATTGAGGTAAAATAAGAGAAATAGATAAGCGTTTGTAATTCATAATATTTTTTAAAAAATTTATTTATTTTTACTATTAAGACTATTCAATCATAGAATTGACCATCTTCAATAACTCTATATTATCTATCAGAGCATCATCAGTCATAGTACTATTACCAACAGTAATTAATATATTATCTATAAAAAATCTGTACTCCAGTATGCCCAAACTCAACTGTATTTCTACATTAGTCCCAGGTATTTTATCCTTTCCTTTGACTACGTCTCCACCCATCATCACTGCTTCTATCCCATTTTTCAATTCTACTTTTTTATAAGGAAATTTACTTTGACTATCCAGATATTTATTTTTCTCGGTCGTAGTCATTTTTCTTTCAAATATATCTATTCTGGACATCTTTAAGTTATTGTACAAAAATTGAAACCTGTCCCCGTCACCGCTTGGCCCCATCGCGGGATTCAAATAAAAATCTTTTGGTATATAAGTCGGTAAAATTAAATCAAAATTTATATTATCTTGAGCTTCAAATTCTGCGAGTACACTCAAAGCAGTCTTCTCACTCTCGACTAATCCTTCCTTTACCTGCTCTGGCTTAAGCATTTTTATATAGGCAAAATAACCACCGACCATCAAAATTATAATCAACATTAAACCAACTGTAATAGAACCTTTGTTATTCATAAAATATTTTTTATTATTTATTTATTCTTCTTTTATTATAATACCACGCTGCCAAACCGGTTGTCAGTGGAACAGCTAATACCAAAGCAATACTACCAACAAGCATTCGCACTATTTCTTCCATTATAATTTCACTATTCAACACCAACCATACCGGACCTTCATACAGTTTAAATAATAATAGTAATGGCAATGAAGCGCCGGTATAAGCCAATATAAGAGTATTTGTCAATGAAATTATATGCTCACGTCCAACTGATGATGCGCGAGTAAATAATTCACGAAAATTGAAAGTTTGATTGGCATTGTGGAGTTCTTCTACCACTGCAGCCTGAGCAGTGGTAATATCATCGAGCACTCCAAGCGTACCGATAATAATACCCGCCAAGAGAATACCTTGTAGATTAAATATTTTTCCTTCAGCACTTTGCAAAAATAAAGCTTCTTCACTACCAAGACCAAATATATGCATAATATTGGTAAAAAACATTGACATAAGTAATGCTATAAAAATGGTTATCAATGTACTTACAAAAGCAATAACAGTACGAGAACGAAATCCATGAGCAACAAAAAGTGAAACAGTTGCAATAACAAGCGTACCTACAAATCCAACCATAAGCGCATTTTGTCCATCAATTATTCTGGGTACTATAAACCAAATAATAACCACAAAACTAATCAAAAGGCCAATAAGAGAACGCACACCTGCCCATCTAGCCAACACCAAGACTAAAAAAATAAAAATTCCTAATAAAATCCAAAGTGAATTAAGCCTATAAATATCATTTAAATAATATGACTCTTCACCATCAAAAACATTTTTACCTACAATAATTTTGTCCGATTTTTCCAATCTGACACTGCCGGGGCTACCTTCAGCAATCTCAAAATCCAATTCTAATTTTTTGCCTTTTTCCGGACCATTTATAATCTCTACCGCTATGTGTTGAACCAAAATTGCCCGCCCATATTCCACAATCATATCCTCAGTTGGTTCGTCTATAACCACCGCTCGATAAAAAGTATCTGGTTGTACTGACGGCACTTCCGGATTATAAATATCAATCTGTTCATCAGCCATCACATTTTGAGAAAAAAATATGCCAAAAAATGCCAATAATACTATACTGGTAATAAAATATTTTTTGTGTGAATTATTTTTTATAATTTTCATCTTTTCTTTCTTGGATAATTTTTTAATACTAGATTCTGCTTTGGAGGCCAGTGATCTATTTTTAAATTTTTTACAATAAACAAGTTTAACCGGTCGACGTCCCCGAGTATACTTTGCGCCCAATTCTGTTGAATTATGCTCTTTGATTCTTCTTTCCAAATCTGTAGTAATACCAGTATACAAAGTCCCATCAGAACATTTAACAATATATAAACTATACATAGTATGTATTATATCAAAAATACCAACAAAAAACATCAAAACAAAAATAGTCCCAATGGACTATTTTTGTAAGATACAAAAAACCATCTCCCAATTATATTTTCAAAAATTTAAAAACATAATTAGTTGGAGATGGTTTTTCAATCCTTCTCCAAAAATATTCTAATATAAAAAAGAAAGACAATCAAATTACCCCCGATTAATTTTCTCATTAACTCTTTTAGCCCAAATGATCCACCTTTCAACCTCCAACCAAGGTAGGCCATGTGGAACTGGAAAATCCAACCTATGTGCTAATTTTTTGAGAAGCATGATAAGCGCTATAACTTCATTCTCCTCAAGAACACCAGAAAAAGTACGTGGTAATAGTTCCAAATGACGTAAAGCTACTGGAAAAGCTTTATAAGCTTCAACACAAAGCTTTTCCACAACTGCTGAACGTTCAATTTCCCTAGTTAAATTACTGCCACAATAATTAATATCTTCTATAAACCTAAAAAGATGAGACTCAATACACATGGTCTATCTCCTTAAAAGTCAACTATATAAAAATTACTATAAAAAATAATAATAGTCAATAGTGACTGATCTAGACAAAATTACACTTTAATTTATATAAATTATTGATAATTTGACTACTTGGATAATTCTTCTACTATTTGGTTTCTTATACCCTCGTGCTCTTTATAATCTTTAACACCTAGTCTTTCCTTAGTATAACCAAAAAATAATTTATTTATAACACTTGGTTTTTTACTTGCTAACTTATTTAATTCTGACAAGACTTCAGCATCTCCATATCTTTCAATTATCCTTTGCACTATTTCTGGATAATCCACACCATTTTTTTGTTTCATAGTTGCAGATATTGAAATTATCAAATCAACCAAATCTCTAGCTTTCTGTTCATTCAAAGGAACGTCTTCATTATAAGAAACTTCTGGATCACATATATGAATATTTTGATCTTTATCAATAATCATATTAGGCAATATCAACTCACCCCAAGCTATACCCTTATTATGGATCTCTTTTACCTTGTCTACAATCTTGTCTGTAATTACCATTAATTTTTCACTATCCACATCCTCTGCAAATTCACACTCTCCCCAATCATCAACTTTATCTCTATTTGCATAAAGATCATACAAATTAACATTAGGTATATAATCAAGGACAATTGTATTATCAGATTCATTTGGTATAACAGGAATTTGACTTTTTCTTTCAAATTGACTCTTCCATTCTCCTGATTTTGCCTTTCTCATCTTACAACCAGTAAAACGCTTCATTAAACTATCTAACCCTCTATGAACAGAAGAACCAGCATAATTTTTAATTAAAAACATTTTTCTTCCACTTGGTAAAACCACTATTTTAGTTTGGGTACTAAAATTAGCAACCTTAGAATCATACTCTGTAGCGGTTTTATTTCCTTTCAAAATAGCTGGTGCTTGAAATCTAGTCTCCTTTTGTAATTTTTCCAACTCTGCTCTCAGAAAATCCCTATCATCATCTTCCAAAGGATCATACAACTGAATATCTGTTTGCGATCCAGATGCACCTTCTGTGGTTAATTCATCTATTTTACCCCTAACTTTTTTTTCTGAATCTTTGTCAGCTTTAACACCCTCTTCAACAATACTCTCAAGATCTTCAGAGTCATTTTTTACACCAACATCAACATCCATTGGTTTTTCTACTCCTTTTACATAATCATACTCTGGCACACGTTCCCATTTTGGTTTATCTTCTGACATATTATTATTTAATAAATTTTATTACAAATATAATAGCACAATATCTCTAAAATAAAACTACTTACTCTTTATAATACGATCTAATCTAGATGAATTTGGATTATCTCTATTACTATAAAAACCAACACTTAAAGCATCATTAGATAATCTAGATACAAATTCATTATATTCATTTTTATCTATACCTTCTTTCGGTAAACCAACTGGACTTAAATATGTATCCCATAAACTTAACAACTTAACAAAAGTTTCTTTACTTATAATTTGTGTATCTCTAGTTTTTTGTACCAAATCAACCACGCCATCTTCTTTTACCACCATAAGTTGCATCATATCTTCCTTTGAAAAATGAACAAATAAATCCTGCAAAGAAAAAGAATATTCTGACGGATGAGAATGAATAGCAGATACAATTTTATCCATCCTAATCACATACAACCCTGATGGGGAAATAGTTTCTTTTTGTTTAACCGGAGCATCTATACCAACTGAATTAGAGTCACCTTCATTAATGGGACCTAACAAAACATTATCATCTGTATCCATCACGACTGCTATTGAATATTCTCTATTATTAGAATATGTCAAATATTTTAATTCTTTAGCTAATTCATCAATTGAAAAACCATCATCAAATTCATCTACATCAACATTAGCATCTGACATAACTTTTATTTTTTCACCTATATCAATATTTTTTGGTAATTCTTCAAAAGAAGGTAACCCATCTTTTTTATATTTTTTTAATAAATCAACAAGGTTTGTTGAATTAACCACTTCTCTAATAGGCTCTCCTTCTCTTTTATTTATCATATAAATTATAATAAAATTAATTGCAGGCGAGGTAGGAATCGAACCTACGACGAAGGTTTTGGAGACCCTAGTGATACCATTTCACCACTCGCCCATTATTTTTTAAAACATCCCCTTTATAGGGGATATTTTATCTTATTTTGTTTCCTTATGCAAGGTATGATTTTTACAGAATTTACAGAATTTTCTCAGCTCCAATCTTTCTTTCAAAGTCTTTTTATTTTTCTTGGAAAAATAATTAGTATGCTTACATTCTTTGCATTCCATCTTAATCAAGTTATCTTGTGACATATGTATATTTCTAATAATTACGTGGCTACACTATACCATATATAGCCAATTTTGTCAATAAATGAGCCGTTGTCGGGGATTGAACCCGAGACCTCATCCTTACCATGGATGTGCTCTACCAACTGAGCTACAACGGCATAGTATTACTCCAACTATATACTTTTATTAAACTTACTTAATTTTAGCATTAACTAAAGCGAAGTTGGTCCAACTACCTGCCCGCCTCTGGTGGGAGCTATGTTGGTATAAATAAAAGTGGGTTTAGTTTACCCACTTTTATTGATTTAGTCAATGTTTTATTTCTGTATATGTAATGTCTGGGTAGGATAAGCAAACTCTATTTTCTCTGTTTCAAATGCCTTATATATAGCCAAATTTATTTCTTGTTGAGTATCCATATATTTATTATAATCTGGACTTTTTACAAAATATACTATTTCAAAACTCAAACTAGAATCCTCATAATTTTTGAAATGACATCTATCAAATTTAGCCAACTTACTATTATCAATTATTTCCCTTATAATTTTTGGAATTTTTTCTAACTTGTCCGAAGAAGTCCCATATACTACACCCAGCTTGAAAGATATACGCCTAGTCTCCATTCTTTTGAGATTTTGAACACGGGCAGTGGTTAATTCTTGATTGGATATAATAAGCTCTTCACCTTGCAAGCTCTTTATTCTCGTAGTTTTTAAACCAATCTTTTGTACAGTACCCATATCTGTCCCCACTATTATAAAGTCGCCTATTTGAAATGGCTTGTCAATAAAAATTGAAAATGAACTGAATATATCAGTCAATATATTTTGCATTGCCAAAGCAATTGCCAATCCACCAATACCAAGACTAGCAATAATAGAATTCACATTCACTCCATAATTGGACAAAATCAATATAATAGCCAAAACACCAAAACCAAGCAAAACAAAATTCTTAAGAATCCTCATCATATTGCGTACATGATTTTTTTCTTCTTCTGTTTTTAATTTTCTGGTATGTAAATCAATCAAGTAATCAAATAGACGACCAAAAGAACGAATCACTTCAAATGCCAAGATTACAAAAAATACAAAATTAACTATTTTGTCTGCTAATTCTGGAAAATTCAAAAACCTATAGCCAATATATACCGCCACCATAAAATATAGTGGTGGCTTGATGCTAGAAACAATACCTACTGCCACATCATCAACATCAGTCACAGTCTTTTCGGCCAATGATCTTAGTTTTCTCAATACTAATGATTGAAAAATCATCAATATGGTCATTGATGCAACCAGTATAAAACCTGCAATAGTAAATTGCCACAATGAATTGCCAAAATATGAAATACTTTTTAAAAATTCAATTATCTCAATCATGTTGATAATACTTAATCTTTAATTAATTTATTATATCATTTTTGACAATTTTCACAAAATACTGTACCTCGTCCAGATAATCTTATTTTTAATAAAATATTTTTACACTTTTTACATTCTTGACCACCTCGACCATAAACTTGCAAATATTTCACATAATTCCCTTTTTTACCATCTGCATCAACATAATTATTAAAAGTTGTTCCTCTATTTTCAACTGCTTTTTTTAATACAATTTCTATATGTTTATACAACATTTCAATTTCATTTTTGTTCAAATTAACCACAGATTTATCAGGTCTAACACCAGAAACAAAACAAATTTCATCTACATAAATATTACCAATGCCAGCAATCAATTTTTGATTTAACAAAATTGCTTTCAAACTAATTCTTTTATTTTTAAAAATATTTTCAAAATTATTCAAAGTAAAATTTTCTGTAAAGGGTTCTATACCAAAATTACTAACAATGCTTTCTCTTACAGCTTTTGATCCAACTTTCATATAACCAAAAACTCGCATATCATTGAAATATAATTTTGATTTATCTCTAAAAGTAATAATTACTCGAGCATATTTATCCACTCTTTCTAACTCATTTGTTATATTTGGCTTTTTTCCCCATTCTTCACTATGTCCACCAGCCACCACAATATTACCCTGCACATAAATAAGCTGTCCTGTCATTTTCAAATGAACAAACAAAAAATTTTTTTCATCAGCTAGTTCAAAAATAATCAATTTTCCAATACGTCCAATATTGATTATTTTGTTATTTTTTAAAATATTTAAAAAACTCTGCTTACTTCCTTGAACAGTTTTTTTATTCAAAATATCTATATTAACAATTTTTTTGTTAATAATTTTCTTCTGCAAATCTCGTCTAATTGTTTCTACTTCTGGCAATTCTGGCATATAATCAAAAACCTACTGACTTCACTATTAAAATATATCTCATTATACCTCATATAAAAACCAATGCAAACATCAAAAAAACACTTAAAAAAGTGTTTTTTGTGGGCCGAGAAGGATTTACCCCTCGGGGCATAAACTCCTGCCTGCCGGCAGGCAGGTCTCATCCTTCTCTCTACAAAAAATAAATACTTACATATTTATTCCAAAATATTTTATTTAAATGTGGGCCGAGAAGGATTCGAACCTTCGAAGGCTGAGCCAGCGGATTTACAGTCCGCCCCAGTTGACCGCTTTGGTATCGACCCGTTTATAACTTTTTACAATTAACAGTTAACATTTGACTAAGTGGAATGTAACTTTTTTATAAAACCACCTAATTGCTTAACTATACTTTCTGCATCTGACACTAATAATTTATATTCATCTACTTCAATTATTTTTAAATCTGACATTATAATCCTTTTATAAAAAATTTTTGCCTGAACATACACTGGAAAATCCAAAAACCTAAACGTCACCATAGTTAATTGTTAATTGTCAAATATCAATTGTTGTTGTAGAGCCACCTGTCGGATTCGAACCGACGACCTGCGGTTTACAAAACCGATGCTCTACCAACTGAGCTAAGGTGGCGTATATTTAAAATAATCAAATTGACTTACATTTTAACAAATTATTCTAAAAAAAGCAAGAACCTACATGTTAGTAATTAAATATTAGAAATTCTATCCTTAAAAGCTGATAATTTATTATTTTCTGGATTTGTCATCCTAAGCTTTTCATACGCATCTAATGCTTTATCCTTCTCCCCTGTCATTATACTCAACTCAGTAAGCATATCTAGATATTTTGGATTTTGTGGTTCCAACTCAATTGCTTGCTCAATTGCCACCAATCCTGTCTGATATTCTGCCATACTCTCAAGTAACTCTGCTAATTTTGCAAATCTATTGGCATGGCTATCGTCAATCAATACTGATCTCTGATAATAATCAATAGCATTTTTATTATCACCCATTTCAATACTTAAATCACCCAAACTTATCAAAACATCACCATCATTTGGATTCAATTGCAATATAAATTCATACGTTTGCTTGGCTTGTTCAATTTGTTCTTGCTTCAAATATACATCAGCCAATCCTCTATATGCTTCTACATTTTTTGCATCAATCCTAATTGCTGTTATATATTTGTTTTCAGCAGTTTCATAATCTCCATTATTCATAGCAATATTACCATCATGAATCAATGAAAATAAATCCAATTTTTTCTTTTCCTTGTCCTCTTTTGTGTCTTTTGCTTCTTTTATTTCTACAACTTTTTTATCTTCATGCTCAACACGAGTAGTCAATTTTGTCACATAATCTCTAAAACTAGTTTGTACTTTACCAAATTTTGCTGTAGCTGGCTTCAATTTATTGAGCCAATTCTTTTTAGATATTTCTGTATTTTCTTCTACTCTTTTTTTCAATACTTCATCTTTTTTTCTTCCAGCTTTTACTTCTGGTATATTATCAACATCCAAAACAGTCAACTGTGGAAATTTTCTCACAACTATAACAATAATAACCGCAAGCGGAACAATTATCAATACAAAAGAAAGTAAACTATAATTCATAAATATTTGCTATTTTTTATATTCAATATCCAAAATTTTCAAAAAATCATCGCTCTTGACAGATGCACCGCCAACCAACAATCCATCTATCATTTCATAATCCAAATATGAAGTAGCATTATCAACATTAACACTACCACCATAAAGTATCTTCGCCTCACCCTTTATATAATTTTTAATTTCTAATTTTAACCACCCATGTATATCATCTGCATCAGCCGGCAGACATGGTGTGCCAGTCCCTATTGCCCAAACTGGTTCATAAGCAAAAATAATATTCTCAGCATTTATATCAATACCTTCCAATGCTTTCATCAATTGTTTTTTCAAACGATATTGAATTTTGTCCTCATCTCTATCTGCTTGTGTCTCACCAATACACAAAACCGGTATTAACCCTGCGTCCAATACTGCTTCAAGTTTTTTTCTAACAAGCTCATTAGTTTCACCAAAAATATGTCTTCTCTCAGAATGACCAACCAACACATACTTGCAACCAACATCAGCCAATATGTGTGCTGAAACTTCTCCAGTATAAGCCCCCTTTGAAACCCACGCACAATTCTGCGCACCGATATTTACCTTATTATTAAGTTTAGTACTAACTTCCAAAAAAGATAATAAACTTGGAAAAACCGCTACTTCATAAGTATCATTTTTTTTAATTTTTTTTGATAATACATTTGCCAAATCAATAGATTCTTTGTGATCCAAATACATTTTCCAATTGCCAAATATATATTTTTTCATATTAATTTGTATTAAAAAATTACTTGTGAAGCATCCACGTCCCCGATAATTGCTACTCTCATCTTGTTTGTATTATAAACCTTTTTAGCCAGTTTTTGAATCTGATCTTGAGTAACACCTTCGGTTTCCTTTAATAATTCTTCGGGCGACTTTATCTTGCGCGCAAATAATGCTTGTTTGGCATAAAAACTAGCTACTGTGCTAGAATTCTCCATTGCCAAACTCATTCTACCTCTAAAATTAGTTTTTGCATCTTTTAATTCTTGATCAGTCACACCCTTGTCTATCAATTTTTCCAATTCTTGTTTAACCACTACAATCGCTTTATTTATATTTTTTGCCTCAAGTCCTGCGCTAATATGCATATACCCCGTATCACGAAAATTCTCCGTACCACTGCTAATACTATATGCCAAACCCCGTCTTTCACGAATCTGAATAAACAAACGAGAGCTCATAGATCCACCCAAAATATTATTCATTACCGAAGCTATAGGATTTTGATTATCATTGTATTCAAAACCTGGAAATCCCAAAATCATCTGGACTTGATCTGTACTCTTTCTTTCAACTTTCAATCTACTATCTCGAGCATCGTCTCCATAACCAAATGGCTTAAATGATTTTGAAGGTTTGAATTGACTCTTTTCTTGGCCAAAATATTTTTCAATAAGTTTTTTTATATTTTCATTTATATGCCCGGCTACCACAACGGTTGCATTGCTTGGATCATAATATTTTTTCTTGTATGCAAGTACATCTGTACGCTCAAAATTCATAACATTTTCTTCAGTACCACCAATATCCCAACCCAATGGACCACTATACATCAATTCCTCAAATACATTATCAATATTCATAATCGGATTATCTTTGTACATCCTCAATTCTTCAACTATTACCGGCTTTTCTCTTTCCATTTCTTTAGGATCAAAAATAGAATTGTACAACATATCAGACAATATATCTAAACTCTTTTCAACATAATTACAATCTGTTTTTATATAGTATCCAGTATTTTCTTTACTAGTAAAAGCATTATATTCAGCCCCCAATCTATCAATCTCACGAGTCAAAATTAAAGTATTTTTTCTCTTCTTTGTACCTTTAAACATAAGGTGTTCAATATAATGAGAAACACCATTCATTTTTTTTGATTCATATCGTGACCCAACTGGATATACTACCAAAACAGTTACAGAATGAGTATTGTCCTGTGGTATCAAAACAATATTAGCCTTATTATCCAACTGATATAATTCATGCATATATTATTTGAATTTTTCTAATAAATAAACTTCCAATTCTTCAATTGCAATTCGCTCTTGCGCCATAGTATCACGATCACGTATAGTCACCATTTTGTCTTCCAATGAATCAAAGTCAACTGTTACACAATAAGGCGTACCAATCTCGTCTTGTCTACGATAACGCTTGCCAATACTACCGGTTTCATCATATTGTGTCATGAAATTTTTCCTTATCTTATCTTGGATTTCATGAGTAAGGTTTTGTAAAGGTTCTTTTTTACTCAGTGGCAAAAAAGCAACTTTAATCGGTGCAAGTCTCTTGTCTAAACGCAAAACCACTTCTTTTTCATGTTTAGATTTGTCTTCACCACTTCGTGTCTCCACTTCCTCATAAGCATTCAACAAAAATGCCAAAGTCGCCCGATCAGCCCCATCTGATGTTTCAATAATATATGGAGTATATTCTTCGCCAGTTTCTTGATCTTTGTATTTTAAATTTTGTCCACTAAATTTTTCATGCTGAGTCAAATCCCATTCACCACGATTGTGAATACCAGCCAACTCTTTAAATCCCATACCAGGATAATCAAACTCAATATCCCAAGCCTCTTTGGCATAATGAGCAAGTTCGTCCCCTTCGTGTTCGTGAAAACGAAGACTTTCTTTCTTTATTCCATAATCAATATACCATTGTATTCGCGCTTCTTTCCATTCTTTAAAAATCTTTTTTGCATCAGATGGATGCACAAAATATTGTTGCTCCATTTGTTCAAACTCACGCGTTCTAAATGTAAAATTTCCTGGTGTTATTTCATTTCTAAACGCCTTACCAATTTGTGCCACTCCAAATGGCATTTTTTTTCTCATTGACTGAGAAATATTCAAAAAATTAACATAAATTCCTTGGCAAGTTTCTGGGCGTAAATATATTTCATTACCGTCACCTTCTACTGCTCCCATTTGTGTTTTGAACATCAAATTAAACCGTCTGATATCAGTTAATTCTCCACTACAATCTGGACATTTTGATTCATTTTTGTGACCAGGGGTAAAATCAGGCTTCATACCATTGGCCTGAAGTATATGATCAGCTCGCCAACGTTTCTTGCATTTTTTACAATCTACCAATGGATCAGTAAAATTAGCCAGATGACCACTAGCTTCCCATATTTTTGGGTGCATCAAAATTGAGCTATCAAGCCCAACCACATCATCTCTCTCTTGAACCATAGATTTCCACCAAGCTTTTTTTACATTGTTTTTCAATTCAACTCCAAGAGGGCCGTAATCATAACAAGATGAAAGGCCACCATAAATTTCAGATGATTGAAAAATAAAACCACGCCTCTTGGCTAAACCTACAATATGTTCTAATGATTCTTGTTTCATATTATTAAATATTATAGCAAATTTTAGTAAAAAGAAAAAGACCTTTTGTTTAGGTCTTGGGTCCCATTAATTTGGGAGGTTCCACCCAAGTTTCTTGTCAAACAACAAGACACTTTTTGATTTTTGTACTAATTCCGAAAGCGCCACCTTTCATCAATATTAGTCTCTATATATTATCCTCATTTTGCCTCTGTGTCAAGCAAAATAGTTACTGGTCCATCATTTAGTAATCCCACTTCCATATTTGCGCCAAATTCCCCTGTTTCTACTTTTATACCCTTATCTCTCAACTTTTGTACAAAATAATTATACAAATTTTCTGCTTTCTCTCCTGATGCGGCAGCCATAAAACTTGGTCTATTTCCTTTGGTAGAGTCCGCATACAAAGTAAATTGCGAGACTACCAAAATCTGCCCACCAATATCTAATAAACTTTCATTCATCTTTCCATCAATATCATCAAAAATCCTCATCTTTATAATTTTTTCTACCAAATAATCAGCCTGATTCTCTTTATCATTCTGACCTACCCCAACAAACAACAATAATCCGCCAGAGATTTCTCCGACGGATTTATTATTTACTTTTACAGACACATTCTTTACTCTTTGCAAAACCACTCGCATATTAGACTGTGTTTATTTCTTTTTCTTTTTCTTCGCCAATTTCTTTTATCTTTTCATTATATTCTTTGACAATCTTTTCCAATGCATCAATATTTTTATACCTTTCATCTTCTGTTATATCTTTTGCTTTTTCACCATCCTCAATACCTTTTTTAATCTCATCACGAATTTGTCTGACTGATATTCTTGCAATTTCCAATTTTTGATGTAAAACTTTTATTAATTCAACCCTTCTATCTTGTGTCAAATCAGGTAAAGGCAAACGCAAAAGCTTACCATCATTTACTGCATTAACACCAATTTGTGATTTGTTAATAGCCACTTCAATAGCTTGCAAAACTGATTTGTCCCATGGTTCCACAGTCAATGTTTTAGCATCGGCTACCGAAATTGAAGCCAAAGATTTCAAAGGTTGCTTGACACCATAAGCCTCTACTGTGATATCTTCAACCAATGCTGGTGTTGCCCTGCCAGTTCTCAATGTTGATAATTCTCCTTTAAAGTGTTCTATCACTTTACTAAATTGTTCATTATAATTTTCTGATAACATATTTTATTAATTATTTCTTTTGTGGTATTTTTGTAAACCCTAGATACAAAACATTGTCTTTGTCTGGGTGCATATATAATATTGAAGGCAATTGATTTGAAGGTAATTTATTGGTTATCCAATTTTTTCCTCCATCAACTGATTTGTAAAAAGTTGATCTATTGCCCACTGTAGCCGTATAATAAATCTCATCAACATTTTTTGGACTCACATAAAATCCAAAAATGTGTGTACTGCCTGCTGGGGTTATTAATTCAACCGGTTGCCAAGAATCTCCACTATCAGTGGAATATAATATACCAAAAGTAGAAATCCAATACAATCTACCTGCCACTTCTGGATGTAAAACAAATCTTCTAAATGCATAAGCCTCTCTATATTCTTTCATAGTGACTTTCAATGACTCCCAATTTGCACCCGCATCCTTTGACCTCATCATACCTTGAGATTTGGTAATAATATAAAAGACATCTTTTTGTAATTTGTCAGCCACTATATCCACCAATTCTATTTTTGGAAATCTCTGTAATGTATGCCAGCTTGTTCCATTGTCTGTACTTTCAATTAAGTCTCCATTATTTAATACTGCAAGTACTTGATTTGATACAAAAGGATTAACAGTAATAGAAACTATACGAGTATTTGCACGAGACTCCCGATACAACTCAATCCATGATCTATTACAATCATCAGACTTGAGTATTTTACTTCCATTTGAAACATAAATACCACACTTATTTTCTGGATCAACTGCAATAGCATAAACTGCGCCTTTCTTCAAATCGCCCTCTGGCTGTTGCCAACTAGCACCTTCATCATATGAATAAAAAAATCCATTATCCGGAGTTGCCCAATAAAGTGCTGACGCATCCTGAGGATCTGTAAATATTTTGTACACATCAACTGTGGAAATATTTTTTACGCCTGCAATTGTTGGCAAAAGTGAGATTTGTTTCCAATTCACCCCTTTATCTTCTGATAAAAACATACCAGCTGGTCCTTGTGGCACCTCAACATTTTGAGCACCACCAAAAGAAACACAACCAGCACCAACCAATGCAATTGTGATTGATATCAAACCCAGATACAATGAAATTTTCTTCATATAATTTACAGAATTACTTTTTAAAAATAAATTTATTTAAGGAATATCTAATAAAATTTGTTCTACTAAAATACGTGGATGGATATTATTTTCTAACTGAATTCTTGCATTACCCAATTTATTCATTATTTTTAATATAGTTTTATCACAAACTTTCAATTTTAATTTTGTCTCAATCAAACCATTGTTACTATGCAATAAACCTCTCAATACATTTTGCCAAATATTCAACCCTATAATCAAATTTTCTCTGGCAACTATATGATCAACTTTATCTCCAAAAATATCCTCAATCTTTTCTAATTTTTCATAAAATGGTCTATTGAACAATGTTATAAATCTAACTATTTCTTTTTTGTATTCTTCAAAACTTTCATTATTCATCATCCAATTTATAGCAAGCCCCGGCAAGCCACCACTCAATCTGACTATCTGATCCACCAAATTTTCATTACCACCCATATCCAAAAGTTTATTTTTGATAAGTTGCTTACTCACAATATTGAAATTAATTATCTGGCATCGAGATTGAATAGTGGGTAAAAGTAATTCGTAATTTCTAGTTATTATAAATAATACTGTTTTTCCTTTTGGTTCCTCCAATGTTTTTAATATAACATTTGCAGAATTATTGTTCAATTTTTCAGCATTGTTAATAATTGCCACTTTATAACCTGCCAAAAAACCCTTTTGGCTCAAAAAAATTCTCAAATCTCTTATCTGCTCAACATCTATATTTTTTTTTAATTTATCTGTGTTTTTATTTATCTCTTGATCTACCACAATGTAATCTGGTTGTGTTGTCAATTTTTCTACTTCTACTCCAAAAAGTTTAGCAGCTATATTTTCTGCAACCAATTTTTTACCCAAATGATCTGGTCCAGAAAAAATATAAGCATGGCTCAAATTATCAGTTTCAACCACTTTATCAAAATAATTCAATATTTTATCATGTCCAATAACACTAATCATAGCAAAATTATATCACATTAAGCGCTCATCAACAACACCAATGTTTCTTCTGCACATTTATCCCAAGAAAAATCCTTCACCCTAACCATTCCTTTTTGAATTTGTTTTTTGCAAATATCAGTATTATCTAACAAGGTTGAAATTGTTTTTGCTATATCCCACACATCTTGTGGATCTACATAAAGACATGCATCTGAACCAATTTCTTCCAGACTTGAACCACTCGACGCAACTACCGAAACACCACTCGCCATTGCATCCAAAACTGGCAAACCAAAACCTTCACACAATGATGGAAATACAAACACCTCTGCGCCTTTGAGAATATATCTCAAATCTTCTGGCTCAACATAACCTGGGGAAATTATTTTTTCCTTATATTGACTTTTGTTTATTGTTTTCAAAATATCATTGTAACCATAACCAGGCAAACCTACCAATACCAAACTCATTTCACCAACTTTAGTTTTTTGGGCAATATGATTAAAGGCTTGAACAATTCTCTTGGTATTTTTCTTTTCCTCCAATCGTCCGATACTCAAAATATATGGCTGTTTTATATTATATTTTTTTAAAATGTTTGCAATATTTTCATCACCATTTACAATATTATATCTCTCATCATAACCATGATACAAAACTTTTATTTTACTAGCATACTGCTCAGTCTTCAAGCTCAATAACTCATTTTTTGTAAAATTACTTGGCACAATAATCTTCCATAATTTTTTTAAAGCAATTTTTGCTGACCAGATAGTATAAAATCTTTGAAAAACACTATAACTCTTGGGAAATCGCAAAGCAGCAATATCATGAATTGTCATAACAGTTTTTCTAGGTCTAACAATTGGAAACACATGAGCAGGTACAAAAAGAACATCTGGTGGATTAATCAACATTTCATAACTCAATCTTATTTGTGTCCAAAAACGTTTTGGTGGCCAATATAAAACTTTTGAACTCCAGTTTGATGGTAACTCTGCTATCTCTCCTTCCAACTTTTCTCTTGAATATAAAACAAACTGAACATCTTTACCAGTTTGTGAAGAAATATTTATTTTTTTTAAATTTTGTATTAAATGCCACGCATACCATTCCACTCCAGTCTTATTTTTATTATTTGCACGCGACGCATCAATGCCAATTGTTAGTTTATAGTTCATAGCCAATAGCCAATAGCCTGTGATTTAATTATTATATTTCCTAATTATAAATCTATTAGCTCCGAACTATTGGCTCCGAACTATTTTGTGGCCATTATACTCCTCTTGTAACTATCTAAATTTTCTAAGGCAATACCAGTTCCTTTTGCTACACAAAGCAATGGTTCATCTGCTACATAACATGGTACACCTGTAGCTTGTGCAATTAACTCATCCAAATTACGAAGCTGACTTGAACCACCAGACATTATTATCCCCTTGTCCATTACATCAGCTGATAATTCAGGTGGTGTTTTATACAAAACTTCTTTGACTGCTTCTATCAACCCTTCCATATCATGTTGTAAAGCCTCTGTAGTATCATCTGAAGAAACTAATAATGTTCTTGGTAATCCTGATATAACATCTCGTCCTTTTACTTCCAAAGTTAAAGGCCTATCAATAAACATAGCTGATCCAACTTTGATTTTTATGTCTTCGGATGTTCTGTCTCCCACAGCTAAACCATGTTTGCGTCTAATATATTCTGCAATAGAAGCATCAAATCTGGTTCCACCGATTCGTACTGATCCACATGAAACAATCCCACCCAAAGAAATCACGGCTATTTCTGCAGTCCCTCCACCAATATCAATTATCATATGACCAGATGCAGATCCAATTGGAATATCAGCCCCAATCGCCGCAACAATCGGTTCTTTGATTATATAAGCAGCTCGTGCACCAGCTGCCATCGCTGCATCAATCACAGCTCGGCGCTCAGTTGATGTAATACCAGCCGGTACAGCAATCATAACTTCAGGCCTAAAAAGACGAAAACCACCAAGCGCTTTGTTTATAAAATAACGCAACATTGCTTCAGTTGTATGATAATTTGCAATTACACCATCTTTTAAAGGTCGTTCTGCTATAATCGTATCTGGTGTTCTACCAATCATATCTTTTGCTTCAATCCCCACAGCCAACACCTTCTTGTCTTCCTTAGAAATAGCCACAACTGATGGTTCATTAATCACAATACCCCGCTTTGGCACATGAACCAAAACATTAGTCGTACCCAAATCAATTGCAACTTTTTTAATCCACATACATTATATCTAAAAACTAAATCAATTAAAGTTTTAACCTATCTACATTATAACAATACAACCTAATAGTCAAACCAAATGAACAATAAAATTGTTCTTTACTTAATATATTATTTTCTCTTTTTTTGAGACACATTAAATCCCAAATACTTACCAAACATCAAATGAGTAACTGCATCAATCGCCGGTATAGCACTGACAAATATCATTGAAAATGGCAAAAGAATCCATTGTAAAACTACGGTAATATATCTGTGCTTTGGATGAGATTGTGGGACTTTTGGTAATAATGGAAAACTCAGTAATGCAGATAATAACAAACCAATCATCGCCCCAGTAATCAAATACTGCAACAAAAATGGAGCATTAAAATACAATGCACTTTGTTTTATAGAATCTGACGCAATCATAAGTGGTAGACGCGGTAAAAATGTAATAATTATGGCCACCAATGCCCATGACCATTTGCCCTCCCATTCATTCCATATCCATTTAATTTTTTTTCTAAGGGGTATTAATTTTCCTTTCTTTTGAAATTCCCAAATCAAATATGGAACATGCTCCACTCCCCAAGCCCAACGTCTTTGTTGTTTATACAAATTTTTAATACTTACCCACCAATTATCATCGCGAACCGTATCCATTGAAACTGCTATATACATTGGTGTTACTTTATAATTGCCATTATAAGCTAGAAAACATTGATAGAATATTCTTGAATCCTCACTAACAATTCTTTTATCATGAAAACCTGCGTCTACCAATGCCCGAAAACTCATTGAATGAGATGAAAAAGTAACCAATGAATCTTGTTGAGCCAAAGCTGTCATCAACCAAAAAGTAGTACCAAAAGCCATCACACGCAACACTGCTGGAGACTCCCACATATTGTTATTATACAATGCAACTGGCTGATATGAAGTTTTGGTTGGATCAGGATTTGTGCAATACAAATATGTGAGATAACTAAAATAATATTTATCACACACGGTATCTATATCAAATATAGTTACTATAATATTTTCATATGACCAACCTTTCTCATCAACATATACTTGCATTTTTCTCTCAGCAAAATGCATATTTGAACCTTTACCAGGAATTTCATCCAATAAATCTTTTGGATGCATTATACACACAACATTATCAAACTGATCTCCAAAAAATTCTTTTGTTTTTGCAGATATATTTTCAAAATTTTCCTGTTTTTTTTCTTCTCCGGCAATTATTAATGTAAATTTATTTTTGTCATACACTGATTCTACTATACTACTAATAGCTGGCTTTACTACATCCCACTCTTCATTATAGACAGTCAAAAAAATCAAATGTCTTTTATCTTCTACATTATCAAGTGTTTTTATTTTGGCAAACCAATCTATTTTTTTAGTCTTTTTTAATCGTACCCACGCTATAACCAGATAAACAGAAAAATTAAAAACTTTCAAAACCCAATATATATCATATATAATAATAAAATATACCAATGATAATGGTCTGGTAAAAGTCAAAAAAAACATCAAAAAAATAGACAGCCAAATAGACAATCCTGGTAAAATCTCATAAATTCTATACTTGTGATAATCTGACAACATACTATCTATATAATAAATTTAAATTTATTTACTTCAACTAAAAAACTTCATCAACCAATATTAGGTTCAGACGAATATTTTGCAGAAACATATTGCCCAACAGGAATTTTATCAATCTCAGATATTAATTCTTGAACATTATCAATTTGATTTTTATTAATCGACATTATTGGTATTTGCAAAGCATATCCAAATGTATTAGCGACCACTGCCGATATTCTAGTATTAGTAAAACTTCCTTCGCCTACTACCACCATAATTCCTTTTAATTTATTTTTGTCACACTTGTTGTCAACCAAAAAAGTATCCATTGACTCCAACAACTCACGATTCCGCCCATTATATTTAGTCTCAACCAAACTATCTTTATCAAAAAGAGCCAATTGTATTATGTCATATTCTGAAAGATTGATTAGTATATACATAAAATCTAAACGCCTAATTTATTTATCACCTTGACATGTGGCGCTTCAAAAATAGAAAACAAAAATTTATCCATAACATGACGCCTATCAACAAACTCTTTTTCTGTAAAAATAGTATACCTGATCTCAAAACCAAATTCTTTTTCGTATTTGTCTATCATTCGTGCAATCGTCTTTTCTTTGATATCACCAGCAATCAACATATCAGCCGGCACTGATTTGGCTCCAGTAAATTGCCCACTCAAAATAAGTAATTTAACATCACCTACTTTTTCTACTAATTCACTTGTAAACTGAACTTCACCCAATGCATGCTCTTTTATAAGTAATGCATGCATCTCTGAATACAAAATAGACTCTTTGTTTAAAGTATAATACTTTCTCAATTTTTCGCCACTCTTGCCGTCTCCAGATACATTTTTTATTTCCTTTATCAAAGTTGATTTTAATAATAAGTCTAACTCTCTCCTCACAGCATTAATCTGCACATCAAGTAAGCGAGTTAACTCCCGAACATAAAAAAGTGTATCTTGCTTTCTGAAAAATATCTTAAGTAATTTTAATCTGGTTTTTGAACCAAAAATATGTTCAAGCATAATAATTAATCATTTAAAGGTACACCCAGTTATTTATACTCTATATTTTATCACAGAAATAACTAAATTTTACCTTGTTAGTATTTTTGAAATATAGTATAATTGTCTTAGACTAAAATGTCAAAGTGTATGGTAGAATTGCAAGAATTTTTTGTAGAAGGTGGAGACGCCAAAAAATCCCACGTTTTACTACATATTACTGAACCAACTGGCCCTTATGAAGAGGAAAACAAAGGGTATTTTTTTGCATTGGCAGAAATAAATAATGGAAACGAAGAACAAATTCAACTTTTGCAACAAATGATAGATGATATTGAAACTGGCTATTATGAAAACAAAGATACCGACAACAAAGACTCATTTGAATTAACACTAGAATACATAAATAGACGAGGTCATCTATTATTAGACAAAAATAATAGCAAATTCAACTGTGTCATTGGAACCATAAAAAAAGGCAAACTATCATTTAGTTATCACGGCAATCCATCCATAAAAGTTATTTTTGTAAAAAATGACAAATATCAATTGCATGATATTTTAGAACAAGAAGCAGAAGCATCTGATCAATTGTTCTCTGCCATAATGCAAGGTGAAATAAAAGAAAATGACTTTTTTTATATTGCAACACCCCATGTAAATAACCATATTTCAGACAGACAATTACTAAATACTTTATCAGCTAGGACCACAAAACAAAGTTCAGAATATATCCAAAAGATTCTATCATTTTTGCGTGACAGTCTATCCTATGGTGGACTAATAATGTTTATGCCACCAAACGACAAGCGCATCAAACCACTAAACAAAGAAATCAATGAAAACGAAGATCTTGCAGAAGAAAAAATAACTAAACCTACCACTATATCTCCACCAGAAAAAAAGGATGACTCAGAAACCAACTACAGACCAAGAGAAGAAAAAGAATATGACTCTGTCTTTAATATGATATTAGTTAACTTTGGCAGAGCGCTGGTGTTACTTTTGTCTACCATCCTAAAAATAATAAAAGGATTTTTTGTTTTTATTGGCAAAAGTTTATTAAGCTTATTTATAATAATAACCAACAAAGGCGGACAGAGGGCCATGGTCATTCAATCCATTCACGAATCAATCAATGCAAAAAAAACTTACCTAAAAAATCTACCTCTCATAAGTAAAATTTTGTTCATATTGACCATAATACTTGCAGTTATTTTTACTGGAAGCATAATTTATTTTAAAATTATGAACAATATAGAAAAACAACAACAAGATTATACACATCAGGTACAAGCAATTACCGACAAAAAAACCGCTGCTGAGGCAAGCATGATTTATGAAGATGACAAAAAAGCTTTTGAACTCCTCAAAGAAGCAGAAGATTTGATAAATAAACTTCCAATGAAAAATCAAGCACAAGAAAATACCAAACTTCAACTAGCTTCTGAAATACTTTCAAACTTAAAAATACTCCAAAATTTAAATACAGTAAACACAGAAGTTGTGGCTGATTTTTCTGCAGAACAAGCTTCAGCACAAACAACAAAACTTGCTCGCATCAATGACACTATTATAGCTTATGGTCCAGATGATTTGTTTATATATATGTACAATATAAATACAGGATCTGTAGAAAAAAAAGATCATCAAACCATACCAAACCTCACAAAAGCAAATACACCAAAAGAACAAGATAAAATTGTTTTCCTTACAAATGACAATGGACTAGCATTTTACTCTCCTGAATCAGGCGTAATTACTACCAAAGAACTACCAACAACAGAAGGTTCATCAATTTCAGATGTATTTGTATATAGTCAAAAACTCTATACTATGGATACAGCTCACAATAAAATCTACAAACACAATCCCACCCAACTTGGTTACGACAAAGGTAGCTCATGGCTCAAAGGTGATATAGACATTAACGATGGTGTTTCATTAGCAGTAGATGGAGATTTGTTTTTACTAAAATCAAATGGAGAAATCCTCAAATTTACTTCTGGTCAACAACAAGAATTTACCATCACTGGACTAGATCCAGCTCTTGATAAACCAACCACAATTTGGACATACAACAACTTAAAATACTTGTACATACTAGAGCCCACAAACAAACGAGTTGTGGTCCTAAATAAAACTGGTCAAATGATGCAACAATATACATCTGACTCATGGCAAAACCCAACTGGAATGGTAGTAGACGAAGAAAAAAAAGTTGTCTATGTTCTAGACAACAACAAAATACATAGATTCGGCATTCAATAATAAAACTGACTAATTAGTCGGTTTTTTTATTTTTCTAAATTCAATTACTTTCAAAATTACAAACAAAGCAAAAATTAATGCGTATTTTACAACTTCTTGTTTTGTAAGCGCTACATGCACAAAAGCCGCAAACATCACAAAATATGCAGAATAATGAAGCTTTTTCCAATTCTTTTTCAATTTTTTGATAGCATAATTATTGGCCGTAAGAGTCAAAATTGTCATACCTAGTCCTGCCACCAATCCCCAATAAATTGGTGTCCCCAAACTTCCCCAATATTCTGGTTTGTAAAATTGATACATATAATTCATACCAGCAAAATGGAAAAAAAATAACCAAAAATTTAATACTCCCAATTCACGCCTATACGAAACAATTTTCCAAAATATTTTTAATTTGAATATCGCAGCCAGTGGCTTAACAAAAAGAATCACACCCAACAAATACAATGCACTCTGTCCGAGTAATTTAAAAAACTCCAAACTTTTAATTTGTGTTGCCAATATTAACAGAAACACTGGCGTTAAATAATAAATCAATAAATGAGTAATCTTTCTAAACTTTATTTGCATCATATTATAATATTAAATATAATGGGAATTATTATGAACGGATTCATTTGCCCCAACAGACAAATGCCTCGGAGCCCAAGGCGAGAATCCTGCCTGCCGGCAGGCAGGGAGTGAATAATAATTCCCATTATATTTATATTTATATTTTAACAAAAAAATTACAAAACAAAAAGACCCTTTACTAAAAGGGTCTTTTTGAAAACGAATTTATTTCAAAACTACTTTACCACCAGCTTCTTCAATCTTCTTTTTCATTTCTTCAGCTTCTGCTTTAGCAACATTTTCTTTGACAACTTTTGGAGCGCTGTCAACCAATGTTTTAGCATCAGCCAAACCAAGACCAGTCAATTCTTTAACTACCTTGATAACCGCTATTTTTGTTCCACCTGCTTCAGTCAACTCAACTGTAAATTCAGTTTTTTCTGCTGATTCACCACCGGCTTCACCACCACCAACAGCTGGAGCTGCCATCATTGCCATTGGGGCTGCAGCGCTAACTCCAAATTTTTCTTCTAGAACTTTAACTAGTTCTGAAAGATCAAGTACTGACATTTTTTCAACTTCCTCAACCAAGGATTTGAACTTTGCTGGTACTTCTACATCTTTTTTTTCTTCTGACATATATTTATATTATTATACTTTAGATTCTTTAATTCCATTTAGAACATTCACCAAACCACGCAAATTTCCAGCCAATACATTTACAAAGCCAGAAATAGGCGCATTCAATGTGCCAACCAACTGACCAAGCATTTGTTGCTTGTTTGGCAATTGTGACAATTCAGTTACTTTGACAGCATCAATATATTTACCTTCTAATAACCCACCAAATACACTAACAACTTTGTGAGTTTTAGCAAATTTAGCAACAGTTTGAGCCGGCGCAACTTCATCTTCGTTTCCAAAGACTACTGCTACTCCACCCTCATATGCTTTAGTATCAATATCATAACCTGCATCAGTCAAAGCCTTTTTAAGTAATGTCTTTTTACTAGCAACATAAGTAATATTTTGCTCGCGACATATACTGCGAAGCTCTTCAGATTCTAAAACCTTCAAACCTTGAAAGTTTGCAAAAACTACTGATTTGGAATTTTTGATACCATCAACCAATACTTGTAAACTTTGTTCTTTTTGTTGTTTTGTTTTTGCCATAATTTTCAATAAAAAACTGTGGTTTTCACCACAGACATCTTGGATATCCTCGACCTTTTATTTATTTAAAAAAATAAAGTTAGGATTACCTCGGTAGCTTATTAAGGGTTATACCCTGCTACTGTCTGCGGTTTGCCCCTAATTGGGACATATATTACGCATATATTAACAAAATAGCTTAATCTTGTCAAGTTTTGGTAATGTGTATAAATACTCTTGACAAAACAAGGAAAATATAGTACATTGTTTCCAACCTCATGAGACAGTGAGGGCAAAGCAAAAACAAGGAGCAATTCACCATGAAAAGCGTCCAAGCAGGTTTTGCCTAGCTACGAGGTACAGGCCCAGTCAAACGGGCCTTTTCTATTTTCTATACTTGACTAAACCAACAAAAAATAGTATAATTTTCTCGTTATCCAAAAAAATGGCCCTATCGTCTAGTGGTTAGGACATCAGGTTTTCATCCTGGTAACAGGGGTTCGATTCCCCTTAGGGCTACCAAAACAACGCCATCTTTATAATGGAGTTGTTTTTTGTGATATAATTAAAAAATGCAAAATAATAATAAAAAATTAATAGTCATTATTTTCTCAATATTAATAATTGTTTTATTAAATTGTTATTTTATTTTTCTCAAAAAAATCTATTCTTCTACCATGGTACGACAAACAACCCAGACTAAAAATAATGAAATACAGGCAACTGTCAAAATTGATATAACCCCTGTAAAAGTACCAATTATTGTCTATCACAGCATAAAACCAATGAGCAACTACCCAACCCAAGACGAAAAAACTTTTACAGTTTCTCCGGAAATGTTTGAAAAACAGATGCAGTACTTAAATGAAAATAATTATACTACTATCACTTTTGATGATTTGTTTAATTATTTTCAAGGAAAAAAGTTACCAGAAAATCCTGTTATTATTAATTTTGATGATGGCTGGAAAAACCAATATACCCATGCTTTTCCAATACTCAAAAAAACAAATAATATTGCCACCTTTTATATCTTTACCAATGCCATAGACCATGAAAATTATTTATCTTGGGAACAAATAAAAGAAATGTCTGAGGCAAATATGGAATTTGGTGACCATAGCCACTACCATCCTTATCTTTGGAAAATAGAAGATCAAACTGAACTTGACAGAGAAATAATAAAAAGCAAAGAAATTATTGAAAAGCATTTAGGCAAAACAATCACCACTTTTGCTTATCCATTTGGACTATATTCTTCTACTACTGTTGAAATGGTTAAAAAGGCTGGATTTACTACTGCACGAAGTTTTGATAAATGGGGTAATTACCATAGCAAAGATGATCTACTAACTTTAAGAAGTATTCAAATAACCAACAGTCTAAACAGCTTAATCAATGCTCTAGATTATGATAAATAATACATCCACCCAAAGCCCTTGACAAAAAGCTTATTTTGTGCTATAATTTCAGGTTATTTAACGAGGTACCTATCACTATAGGTATCTTTTAAATTAAAGAAAATTATGATAAATAAGCCAAAAAATACCCTTAAAAAGCTAGTTACTACACTGTTTGCGATGACAGTCATTTTGTATCCATCACAAACCCATGCTAAAACTGATTTTTTTATCTTTTCTGGAATATTCAATATATTCAACACCACACAAACATTACTATCTTATTCCTCTGTCCCATATAATATAACCACCATATATGAGGACGCTAAGGAAAAAATAGATGAAGAAAAAATGGAAAAAAATGAAGATAAAGAACAAGCACAAAGAATAGATGAATACTTTAAAAAACGCGATATGCCATTGGCAGGCTACGGCAAAACATTTGTTGACTCTGCCAAAAAGTATAATATCGACCCTCGTCTTTTGGCCGCCATTGGCGTCCGTGAATCATCTGGAGGAAAGCGCTTGATGAATAATAATCCGTTTGGTTGGGGAGGAGCTCTAATCAAATTTAAAGATTTTTCTGAAGCAATTGATGTGGTATCAATGAACTTGGGTGGACATAATCCTAATACAGCCAAATATTATAAAGATGCTGATACTATGGAAAAACTCTGGTATTATAATGGTACAGTGATACCAACTTACCCAGAAGAAGTGATAGCTATAATGGAAATGATGTAATAAAAAACGGCTAAAAACCGTTTTTTATTACATTGAAATTTTAAAACTCTGCTATCACATTTTGATTATTTTTTATTTGGACTTTATGTAATTTTATATAAAAGATTTTGACAATTATAAAATTTAAGTTTATTATTAACTATATATTTATCAATTTTAACCTTTATGAGTAATGAATTAATAAAAAGACCTCCAAGCGAAGTTTCGTTAACCAATCAACCAACTAACCTAGCAACTCCAGATTCATTGGCAACCAATTTAGAAAAAAAAGAACAAAGAGAACGGCAATTTCCACCTATTGTTGATATGTATAAAACTTTGGAAAGAATAAGAGAAACAGGTAATAGCCGAGCTAATATCCAGGGCATAGCTAGCAACGGCGAAGTACAAATAGACACAAATTTTGAAAAATTAGGTCCAATAATTAAAGAATATAATGATCTTGTTGATAACAAAAAACGATATGATACCATAGTAAATTTAGAAAGTTATCCAGAAATTAACGAAATCACAAATCCAGAACAAGAGTGGCATAAAATTTATAAAGAACATGATGAATTATTACATTTTAATTTTGGTGATTTAAAAATTTCTCTTGAAGGTGCCACAACCTACTCTATAAATGATGATAGTTATGATAGGTGGTCAATAAGACAACTAGCAAACAGCCCTTCTGAAGCCAATAATCCCAATTATGTTTTTTCTATACAAGAAAAAAATGAACCAGCTTTTCGAGTACAAGTAAATCCAGATGGAAATGTAAAAATATTAGATACCAACAGACAAAATATATATTTAGATGCAGAAACAAATAGAAAAACAAACAAACCTGAAACAAAGGTAGAAAAAATTGTTTCACAAACCAGACATGTGCATGAAGAAATTCCTATAAGTTTATGGAAAATACTAGCCAAATTAAGTGCTTGGAAAGGTTTCAAAGCGCTTATAGGGATTTATAAACCAACTGAAAGTGTGTATTCTCATGATGAAGAAGATATAGTAAGTAAATATGAATATGTACCAAATGCACCTATTGGTGGTCCCAATATCAATCTTAAACTAGATCCAAAAAGACCTGACAAATTTCAAATGGCCACAATACTACTAAATTTATTAAAAGAAGGTATGAACAATTTGCAAAAAGCAGAGGCCAAAATGACTGACATACCGTTTGTAAAAAAATAAAATCCATAAAATAACTACTATATTCTACATATGTCTAAACTAGATTCTATCCGTGAAATAAACACAGACTTTAAAAATGATAAACCAATAAATTTTGAAGAATTTAATTTTTCAGATATTATGTGGAAAAATATTTCAGATAAAAGAAATACAGCAGAAATAAAAATGATTATCGACAATAAAACATACAATTGTAAACTTGTAAACAATAGAGACAATCGCGCAATACGAATAAGTTTTGATTTATTTGATGATGAAAATGAGCTAGATCATATTTTGTGGGGAGATATTAATTTTGATGCAGATACTAACAATCCTGATAGTGAAGTTAATGTCAGAATTTCTAGAGAAAAAATTACAAATGAAAACGATAAAAAAAATTCACTTCCAGCCGGTACTGGCATTATTCTTTATCAAAAAATATTAGACTATATCAAAGAAGAAGCCAAACAATACAAAAAAGGCTTACTGCATAGAGTAATCCATGAACCGAGTCTAGGACTTGATCCACAAAAATGGAATAAAATTTTTGAACCACTACTAACAGAAAAAGGTTATAAAAAAATTACAGATGGTGAATGGGAACATTTGTATGAAGGAACAGACGATAAAAGCTAAACTCAATTTTGTTTAAGATGTTTAATAAATCAATATACTCTATAACAAATTAAAATCCCCTAGTTTGGGGATTTTAATTTGTTATATTTACTTCGGAGCACCAGTCAAACCGATAAACTCAGTTGTACTGGTGCGTAGCTCCGAAGTAACGGAGACTACTTGTTGAAAGAGTATCTACCTCCTCTTGTTGTTGACCTCCTGCTTCAAGTCCTTCGGTGGCAAGCCATCGCCACCGTTCCGCTTGCCGACGAAGACACCCCGCCGACAGGCGTCCCTCTGGCTCTTGGAATGAAGCCACTTGCCACGGCAATAGGGACAAGCGTTGTCCCTCTTGACATTGTTCTGGTTGTAAGAAGCCATCTCGAATCTCCTTTCCCTTTGTCTATACAGTTATTGCAAATACAAAAGAATAAAAAATTCTAACATATTTAAGTACTTTTGTCAATATTATTATGGGGATAATTTCACACCTATCCCATCAAAACATAATATGTCATCCCTGCGTAGGCTGGGATCCAGTAATTCATTATTTTACAATATAGACAATACACACTATTTTTCCAGTTCTAATTACAAATTTTGACTAGACCATTTACTTTGTATATAATGGTTGTGAATATGCATATACTAGGGATTGAATCATCTTGCGACGATACATCTGTCGCATTAGTTGAAGCCACTGAAAATGGCTTTGTTGTGGTATCAGAAAAGACCTCAAGCCAAATTGAAGTTCACAAAAAATATGGTGGTGTCATCCCTGAAATAGCCGGACGAATGCATGCAGAAAACATTATCCCCGTAGTAGAAGAAGTAATGAAAAACCAAAATAAACCAGATGTAGTTGCCGTCACATCAGGCCCTGGACTCATCACTGGCCTTTTGGTTGGAGTAGAGACTGGAAAAACCTTATCAAATTTATGGAATATCCCCCTTGTCAGTGTAAACCATATAGATGGACATATCCACTCAGTAGAGCTCAAAGCCGAAAAAACTACAATAGAATTTCCAGCCATTTGTCTAGTAGTTAGTGGTGGTCACACTGAACTACTTCTCATGACAAATCACAATAAATTTGAACTACTTGGCAAAACCCGTGATGATGCATCTGGAGAAACTTTTGATAAAGTTGCCAAACTGATTGGCTTTGAATATCCCGGTGGTGCCAAAATATCCAAAGAAGCTGAAAATGGCAATCCTAAAGCAATTGATTTCCCTCGCCCGATGATCCAAACCGGTTATGAATTTAGTTTTGCTGGCCTTAAAACTTCTGCACTTTATTGGTTGCGCGACAATCCAAAATTCAATAAACAAGATTTTTGCGCCAGTTTTGAAACAGCCATAGTTGATGTCCTAACTACTAAAACAATCAGGTCCATAAAAGAATTTAATCCAAAAACTGTCATACTCGCAGGCGGAGTCAGCGCAAACAAAAAACTTCGCGAAACACTCGGCCAAACAATTAATAAAACTAATGCCAAACTCCTAATACCTGAGATGAAATATACCATGGATAATGCAGCTATGATTGCTGTGGCTGGATATTACAAAACAATTAAAAATAATTATACAGATTGGAAGACTATTGAAGCTGATCCAAATTGGAAAGTATACACAAATAATAATGAGTAAATAATAATGATAATCTCTAATTATTAATTAACCTCATAAAAAATATGACCCTGCGTATCATCGGTGGCACCAGTCACAAAAAATTTACTCAAAAAGTATGTGAACATCTTGGAGTTGAAGAAACAAAAACGACAATTCGCACTTTTAGTAATGACAATCAATTTGTCTCTATTGATGAACCAATCCGAGGCGACGATGTATTTATAATCCAAACCCAAGTGCCACCAGTAGACAAATACTTAATGGAATTATTTATGTTAATTCGCGCCTTGCGTAGCGCTTCTGCTGGCAAAATTACTGTAGTATTCCCATACATGCCTTATGTGCGTTCTGACAAAAAAGATCAAGCTCGGATTTCTCTCACTGCTCGTTTAATAGCAGATCTACTAGAATCAGCTGGCGCAGATCATGCCCTAATTATGGATTTACATTCTCCTCAAGTACAAGGATTCTTTTCCTTCCCTTGTGATCATTTGATTGCTGCGCCAGAAATTATAAAATATTTGAAAGAAAATTGGGATTTGGAAAATTATTGTCTAGTAGCTGGTGATGCTGGAGCAGCCAAAATGCTAAAGATATATGCTGATGGATTAAACTTGCCAGTAGCAATTATGGATAAACGCAGAGATGGCAACGATGAAAAAGTAACCATAAAAGGCGTAATCGGGGATGTACAAAACAAAAAAGTTCTTATCATAGATGATGAAACTCAAAGCGGTGGTACACTCATCAAAGATGCAGAATATTTGCTACAACACGCTGGCGCCAAATCTGTTGACGCTTGTGTCGTTCATCCTGCACTTGGGCCTGAAGCTGATGAAAAATTAAATAACTCACCCATTGAAAGATTCCTCACTACAGACACCATCCCTACTGAAAATCACAATCTTAAAAACCATGAGATAGTCTCTGTCACAAAAAAGTTTGCTGAATGTATTGATAGAATCCACAATAACAAGAGTATCAAATCACTAAATGACCTAGACTAAGATCCAACTTCTATACGGTCCACCCCTAAAATACTTTTTATTTTGTCCTTCAACTCTATACATGGGTCAACAAATGTTTGAGTTTTTATTATATTCCCATTTACTTGCATATATAATATATATGGCCCAGAATATTCTCCAAAAATCTCTTTAAGCTTCTGCGTGTGCTCTCTTAATTCCTCTTTATTAATTTTTAATACCATATATTTTTCTTGTATTTTCTTCTTTGTAGAAGTTTCACCTAAAGCAAACAAACCTGCCACACCTTTTACATTCTCTTTATCCAATACATAGACTTTTTCAACAAACAATTTATTATCTCCGACTTCTCGTGGAGTTTTTGCTACCACACACACTACCGCCCCCACCACCCACGAACTTTGTGTTTGCTCATATGTCTTTGGAAATACCAACAACTCCATATTACCACTCAAATCTTGAATAGATACAAACATCATTATTTTTCCTTTTTTGGTAATCATCTTTTTTAAACCTTCTATCACACCACCCACCACCACCATTTTATCTCTGTCATACTCTTCAATATCACACAAATCAACTGTAACATTTTTCAAAACTTCTTTATAAAAACTAAAAGGATGTGAAGAAACATAAAGCCCAAGCAAATCTTTTTCCCACAATAATTTTTCATCCATAGTTGCATTGTCAGCTTCTTTTAAGGTTACTTTATTATCAAATGAAATTGGCGTTCCAGAAAAAAGCGAATTCTGATTTGAAACACTTTTTTCACGAGAATCTTTTATAAAAAATAATATATTCTCAATATTTGCCAACAATATTCCCCTATCAATTAAAAAACAATCCAATGCACCAGATTTTGCCATACTCTCAACCGACTTCTTGTTCAAATCTTTATCTTTTACCCGCATCAAAAAATCTTCCAAACTCTGATATGTACCATTGTTTTTTCTTTCACGATAAATTACTTCACAAATATGCTCACCAACATTTTTGATAGCAGACAAACCAAATCTAATCCTGCCTTTTTCACCCGGTTTTGAAACCATAGCAAAATTTCTAAAACTCTCATTAACATCCGGTGGCAATACTTCAATATTCATCCGTTTGCATTCCTGCACAATCAAAGAAACTTTTTCGGCGTCCCCAAACTCAGCTTGCAAAACAGCCGCCATATATTGGACTGGATAATTGGCTTTCATATAGGCAGTCTGATAGGCTACTACACCATAACTAGCCGCATGCGCTTTGTTGAAACCATAAGCGGCAAAAGGTTCAATCGCCGTCCACATTTCATCAATAATCTCTTTTTTTACTTTACCATATTCAGCACAACCTTGATAAAATTTTTCTTTTTGCTTGGCCATTTCTTCTGGAATTTTCTTGCCCATAGCCTTGCGAAATTTATCAGCTTCCATCCAATCATAGCCAGCCAATTCAATTGCCGTCAACATAACATCATCTTGATAAACCAATAATCCAAATGATGCTTGCAAAATATCTCTCAATCTCTCATCAAAAAAAGTAATATATTCTGGATGATATTTTCTCTTGATATATTCTGGAATTGATTCCATCGGCCCAGGACGATACAACGCCACCATTGCCATAATATCGTCAATATTAGTCGGCTTTAACTCCTTTAGCCAACGTGTCATCCCAGAACCAGCCAATTGAAAAACACCCATTGTCTCTCCACGCGACAACATTTCAAAAGTTTTTTTATCATCATATGGCAGAGAATAAATATCTACTTTTTCTCCAGTAGTTTTTTCTACGAACTCTACTGCTTTACCCAAAATTGATAAATTCCGAATCCCCAAAAAATCATTTTTTAAAACTCCAGCAGATTCTACTGATTTCATTTCATATTGAGTCACTAATTTGTCTCCACCAGTTTCATATTGTACCGGTGTAAAATCAGTCAAATCTGTTGGCGAAATCACTACACCAGCGGCATGAATAGAAGTATGACGAGCGCAACCTTCTACTTTTTGCGCCAAATTCAAAAGCTTCTTTACATCTGGATTAGTTTCATACAATTTTTTCAAATCTGGCTCTTCTTTCAAAGCACGTTCAATCGTCATCGCAAAGCCTTGTGAACCCATAGGAATTAATTTGGCCACTTGGTCACAAAAATTGTATGAAAACCCAAGAGTACGGCCAACATCACGCACACTAGCGCGCGCTGCCATCGTTCCAAAAGTAATAATCTGCGCCACTTTATCTTTGCCGTATTTGTCCGTCACATATTTGATCATATCGTCTCGCCTATCATCAGCAAAGTCTGTATCCACATCGGGTGGACTAGGACGAAACGGATTCAAAAATCTTTCAAACGGAAGTTTGAATCGCATCGGATCAACTGTGGTAATCCCAATGACATATGATACCAATGAACCCGCTGCTGAACCACGAGTTGATTCTACAATCCCATTTGATTTGGCATACTTCACATAATCAGCTACACACAAAAAATATGGCGCATACCCTTTTGTCTTGATAATATCTAATTCATAATCCAATCTATCGTCCACTTCTTTACTTCGCGACATAAATTTCTCAACATTTGCATATGCCAATCTTCTCAACTCTTCATCATAGGTAATACCTTCTGGCAACTCTACTGGCGCAAAATGCCAATTGTCTAACTCTATTTCAATATTGATTCTATCAGCTATTTTGCCAGTATTTTCAATCGCCTCAGGCACATGCCTAAATCTAGAAGCAATATCTTCTTCAAAATTTAATGACCTATCAACTTGACGAAAATCTTCTCTACTCATTTGGTCCACTCGCCAACCATTACTAATACATCGCAAAACATCTTGAGCCTCAGCATCATCAGTATGCAAATAATGCACATCTCGTGTTACTACTAATGGAATACCAGTATCTTTGGACAACTGAATCATTTTGGTATTCACATCTATCTGCCCTTCAATAGCCGGATGATCTTGCAATTCCAAATAAAAATTATTATCACCAAAAACTTTATTATAATATTCTGCAACTTTTTTGGCTTCTGCCAATTTATTTTGTTTCAAGAGTTGAGATACTTCACCTCTGATGTCGCCTGACAAAGCAATAATATTTTTTGCATATTTTTCTATTGTAGCTCTATCTATTCTCGGCCGACCATCAAAATATCCATCAGTCTGACCAAATGAACAAAGTTTGATCAAATTCCTATAACCATCATAATTTTCGGCAAGCAAAATCAAAGAATGATACTCTTTATCAATTTGAGGATCTTTATCTGACATTTTTCTAGGACACACATATGCCTCCATGCCAATAATCGGTTTTATACCTTCTGCCAAACAAGTTTTGTAGAATTCAATAGCCCCATACATTACTCCAGAATCAGTCAAAGCAATAGCCTCAAAACCATTTTTTTTGGCATATTGAACAAGCGGTTTAATCCTGACCAAACCATCGAGCAATGAATAATGTGAGTGTATATGTAGATGAGTAAACTTTCCCATAGTGGGTGTATATTATATGAAATAGTGGCAAAAATCAAATCAAAAAATAGACTTTAAACTCGCCTATTTCTGTTGTTCAATATAGGTTAATTATTTTTTCCAATCACTTAAAACTATATTTTTACCTCTTTTTTTTACCACAACTTTTTGTTTTTCTTTCCACTTTAAATCTCGTACAATATCAATTGGTAAAGTCAAACCAATACTTTTATTACCAATTCTAGTTAATTTTCTCACATTTTTATCCTCTAATTTTCTTCTAGACATATTTTAAAAAATACTTATTTAAATACCTATTTAAAGTAAAATATAATCATAAAAAATATAAAAACCATTACAACTTTTAACTACACTCTTTCTTAATTTATATATATCATCTTTTGTTAATAGATTTACAATATCATCTTTAGTGATCATTCTTTCCTTAAGAAAATTAAGAGAATTTGTGTTTTCTCTAGCAATATCTAAAATTTCTTGTAATATTTTTTCACTCATAATCTAACTTATTTTACTAAACTAATCCTATCAACAAAAAATTATTAATCAATAATTTTATTTTTACTTATTATAATGTTTTGATAAACACAATAAAATCCATCAATAAAATTTACTTTATTACTTAACATAATCATTTTAAAATTATATTTTGCATATTATAATAATACCATATTTAAAACTCTAATAAAAATCTATAAATCAAAAGGGTCGTGTTTCCACGACCCTTAAAAGTAGCTTTTGTTTTTGTGTTTTATCACACAGCTATCATTTGCTTTTCCCCCTTGGATGAATTAATTAAGCCAAAGCCATTATTCATGAACATCTCTCCTCTGATGTCTAGATTCATGTCGTCCACCACCCTCAGGACGGCATTGTATGCGTCGGATACCCGACGACTTTTGGCATCCAACGTCTCCGTCGAATACCTGTGGTTCAGTTTCTGAGAAATGTCTTCGTAGTACATCGCTGGGTGAGGTATCTCGTAGAAACTAACATCTGCTCTCCCGTTCCAAACACGTAACAAGAGTTCGATGGGAATTCCATACCTCTCCACGATCAAATGTGGAGCTACGAGCTCAACATGCTCTATCCTGAATCCCATAAACCCTGTACGTACATCCGAAAGTGCAACTCCTGTGATGGCTTTAAACACGCTCGAAAACGTGATATTAAGGATCAACCTGTCCAACGGAGTACTGGACTGATCAGATTCAGGGTGAAACCTGGAGCAGGTCACGACGTCGTGATGACTCAAGAGTCTGTAAACCCTAGGAATCAACTCAATATCGTGTTGTCCGTCGGCGTCGAACTTGATCACATGACTTGCGTTGCCGTCTTGTACGATCTTTTGTAACCCCACTTTAGTCGCAGCACCGACCCCCATATTATGGGGCAGTACAATTACGTTATCGGTGAATTCCCTTGCAATTTCTGCACTTCTATCCTCCGACCCGTCGTCGACTATGTACAGTCTAGTCTTGACCCCATCGATTTTGACTGGAATCCGTGCCAAGATCTCGCCCAACGTCTCCTGTTCGTTGAAAATTGGGCTGAACAGTGCGATCTCATTGTTCATCAATGAAAAACCTTTCTCTGTGAAATTTGCTTATCTTCACCAAAAAATATCTTTATAGCTACTTTTTGCTACAGACAAACTTACAAATATTGTTCCAATCTAGTTAATTGTTCTGGTGTATTAGCACCTAATGCCTGAAAATATTCTAAAATCTCAAAAGAAGAAATCACCTGTTTTTGAGATGAGGCCAATTTAGGAAGATCAGTAATATAATACTCTTGAGATGCATTAGTGTTTCCAAGTTTACTCAAGTTAGAACATAACCACCTTGAATCAAAGCAATAATAACTTACATTAACTTCTGTTATTTCTTTTTGTTTGTCAGTGGCGTCTTTATATTCAATTATTTCTACAATTTTCCCATTCTCATCTCTTACTATTCTTCCTGAATGTAAAAATTGAGAAAATACTCCTTCAAAATTTGGTACTTTTACAGTTCCAATAGTAACAATAGCTGATGTTTCCTTATGTATTTCAACAATTTTCTTCAAAGTTTCTGCTTTAATAAGAGGGTGATCACCAGGAAGTATAAAAATATTTTTAGAACCTTCCTTGTCAATATAATCTCTCGCACATGAAACAGCATGGCCAGTACCCAACTGTTTATCTTGAATAATATAAGTAGTACTTTCCCCTTCCAGACATCTACGTACTTGCTCATGACCATAACCAACAACTGTTATTGGTTTTGGAGAAATAGAAATAGCTTCCTCAAATACATACTTTAACATTGGTTTATTTGCCAATTCATGTAATACTTTAGGTTTATCTGAATTCATTCTTGTGCCTTTTCCTGCGGCTAAAATTAATACTTGATCCATAAAATTTACTTTATTTCTTCTAACAAATAATTATCAAACTCTACATCCATAAAATCTGTTCTAATTCCAGAGTAACCTTTCTTAGTGATTGCTGCCCCACCAAAACTCTCCCCATCATCAAAAACTTGTACCGCTTGTTTCCAAGTTCCACTATCTGTTTTTGTAAAAAGGGTAATTTCAACACCATTATCTTTATTTTTTATTTCACTTCTTACACCAATCCATTTTTCTTTAGTTAACAAACTTGTATTTGTTTCCCTATTATAAGTACCATCTAATATCTTTTCAGATGCAAGTGTGTAATATTTACCATTTATTTTCTTTTTTATAACTGCATTACCATCTACCCTTATACCTGCATAATACAAATTATTTTGATCTAAATACCTACTAAACAACAATAAGGCATTTGATTCATATCTATGTTCACTTTTACTTAAATTGTCTTCAATAACCTTAAAATAAACTTCTTGTTGATAATTTAATAGTTTATTTTTATTTATTAATCTAAAAATATTCTGAGAATGATAACCATCATCAGTTTCATCAGAATTATATTCATTATATTTTATTCTCCATTTATCATCCTCTGACAACTCACCTTGTAGAGTCATGCCAACACCATCTTCATTTATAAAATAAGAACCTGAATTAACCCACCAATTTTCACTAACACTCTTTTCCATACTACCAACCTCTTCTAATCTACCAGCCACACTAAAATCATCTGAAAAACTAAAAGCACTCACAAACAGATTATATATCTTTTTAATTATGTTATTTTTCTCGACTTTTATATCCAACACAATCTCAGTTGGGACATATTCTTTTATAACAAGATCAATTACAGATTCATTGTTACTCTCATCTAACTCGCTTAATGTCTTTACGGGTATATCTTGTTTTGAAATAATGTCCATTAGCTTCTCAAAATTATCTACTGGATATCCTTCATCATCTTCTTGTGATATTTTTATTCTATGAAAAGTTAAAAACAAAGTTGTGTTATATTTCTTAGCATCTCTTACTGCCAAATCAATAGCTGATACTGGTGTGTCATCATATACTGAAAAAGTTTTAACACCATATGGGTCAGCAAATGGATACACTTCTGGAGAATTAATTGTTGTTCTAGCAAATTTGTAATACTTAGAAAGTATATTCTTTATCTCTTCATTTGTGGCACCATGTGGATATATGTACCAATTAGGTGCAGAGTTTATATCATTATCTTCTAAATACTTAAGACCGCCAACAACGTCTCTTTCATAATCACTTAAATTATTTTTATCGTAATAATAAGTTACTGCATTTCTATGGTGAGTAGAATGATTTACCATATTCCAATCATCCTCATTTTGAAGTTTCTTCAAATCATCTAAATATAAATAATTAGTATTTATACCTGGACGATCTGCAATAACTGCTATATTACCCTTGATACCATGTTCTCTCATTATGTCTGCAGCTTTTAATACTGTCTTGTGCCCATCATCAAACACAATCACAACAGAACCACCTTCCTGCTCAGGAATAGTATATAGTCCATCTAAAAATATTTTAGGGTAAGCCCCATTGTTTGTAGTAGACCTAAATTTAATACTATCAATTTTAGACCAGTCGAACCCAGGCTCCCCAAATCTCCATTGGCCACCTCTTTCACGTACACCACTTTTTCCTATACTTATATCTAACCACTCTTCATTATATTCGTATCTGTAAGGGTTCAAAAGACTAAAAGAAGCATAATTATTCCAATTATCGTTTGACAATAATATAGAGGCACCAACAGCATTCATTGCATTTTCAATTTTCATTCTTAACCAAAGATTACTATGTGACAAATCAATAGTTTTTTTAATTTCAGCTTCTGGCTTCATACCAGTTAATATAAGTCCTGTATCATCAAAATAACTATACACATAATCATCAGAAGAGTTTAAATTCCAATTTTCAAATCTATTAAATGATAAAATTTGTTTCTTATCTGCAGAATTAATTTCATTATTTGAAACATTTATAATTTCCTCTTCACCTAACATTGTCTCAACATTAATATTGTAAACTTTTTTACCTGTACTTATTTCAATATTTTTATTATCCTTATCAATTTTTGTGACCAAATTATTATCAATATCGCCTATTGTTATAAGTGTGGCAAAAAATGCATTACTATTTTCTTGTTTATAAGAAACAGAATAACAAGGTACTTTTTCCTCATATACAAAAGAACACCAACCATCTACAGGTTCTTCCTGTCCTTTAATAGTACCTACAGTAGTCCCATTATCTATTAATTGACGTATGTTGAAATCAACTTTTTTACCCTTAACATTCAACTTAAGATTATTAACATCTATTTCTGCGTCTGGATTCAAATGAAATTTTTGTTCATATACATGATCCTCCCCAGAGATCAAACTGTCCAAAACTAACACTAAATCATCTTCTAACAAAACTACAGCCCTACTATGTTCAACACCATCATTCAAGTTTTGAGAAGCAGTTTGGTATGAGTATTCATCATCCTCAAAAAAAGTAATAGCAATAGCAGAACCAACTTTTTGATCCTTTCCATCCACTACAACTGTATTATGCGCACTTGTGCCATGAAAATAATCCTTATACTTACCTTCTTCATAAGTGTACAAACCAGAGTCACCAATTAATACTTGACTCTGACTATACAAAACAAAGTTCAAAGCATCTAAATCACTATGTTCAGTTCTATAAGGACCAATATCAAAAATTATTTGAGTTTGTTTTTCAAAATCATCGCCCTTCCCCCAACCAGAACGCATAATTGTTTGTCCAGAAACTGGATAGTATATACTTTTATTTGATGGTTCCTTACCATCTTCACCCCTTGTTAAAACATATAAAAATTCATCATCTTGTTTTGATATATCTTTATATTCTCTAGAAAAATTAATTTCTCTATCTAAAGAAGCACCAATAATAGGAATTCTTAAATTTGGATGTAATATGTATGTAGCATATGAAATTGTTTTATCTATTTTACTTTCAAACTCACTACTTAATTCTATATCATTATCTTTTGCATAATTATATATCTCCCAATACTTTTCCATTGCGTAAAAGTGATAATAAGGAGAATTTTCTACTAAAATACCATCCCCATCTACAATATCAGCGATACCGCTATTTAATCTGCGTTTAGAAATTTCTAACCATTTACCACCATCATCTAATTCAGGAAAATTAACAGCCAAAACTAAAAGAGCTGTCGCTTGGTTTATACCATGATTATATTCTGCTTCATAATGGTTATTATCTAGTAAAAAATCGCCATGCACCTTAATAGATTTCAATAATTTTGTACTCAACTCATAAGATAACTGATTATGTTCCCTTAACTTATACCAGCTATTTGTTAAAACCATAGATCTAAAGGCAACAGCATGATAATCTTCCCAAGATTGCTCTTTTTCCATTCCAACATCAGCAAAACTCTCTAGTATGTCTTTTAATTCATTAAAATATTCTTCATTTTCGGTTTCTATACCAGCATACAATAAATGTCTTGTATGTCTAAGACTATAAAACATAAAACGCCAATATCTTTCATCAAAAGGATCTTCTTCCCAAGTTATCTCATCTTCAATTTTGAAATCTTCGTATCTATCTATTTGATAAATATCCTCCAAATATTTATCAGCAACTTCAATACTACCTTTATCCAAAAAAGAATAAGCAATTTCTCTACCCTTACCAGTTTTTGGATAATTATCAAATATATCTTTCCATACTGAAGACTCAATATCTTTACTTCTACATATATACCCACCAGAGATTCTTAAACGAACTTCATTATCTCCACATTTTAATCTTAAATCTTGTACAAAGTCTACAACATTATTAACTAACGTCTTAGTGCTTGTATAAAAATACCTACCAAAGATAATCAATATAACCACAGTAGCTATCAATAAAAATATTTTTTCAATTGTTTTTATTCTCTTGACCATATCATTTTTTTAATAGTTGCAGCTGAATAGAATATAAGCCAACTTAATACTAATGTTGAAAATAAACTCATAAGTGGTCTATACATGTATATATGTGAACCCTTGTCTTCTGCTTTACATGCTAATGAGAATGAAAAGCCTATGATAAATATCCCTGCCAAATATATAATTGCTGAATAAATATCACCAACTAAAGGCATATAAACAAGATGCCTTATGGCAATAAATGGACCCGCCCATACAAAAAGTATATGCAAATAATAGTTTGTAGCCACAATAGGATGTTTTTTCCAATAAAATTCACCCGTAAAAAACATGTTTCTTATAAAACTCTTTTTCCAACGAACCTGCTGTTTTATTACTGCTCTAAAAGTTTCTGGGACATTTGTTAAAGCTCTTGCAGATTTACAATATATAATTCTCCAAGATTGTGGAGGGTAAGTTTTTTTCAAGAAAGGAGAACCAGCATATTTTTTCTTTAATCTTTTATCAAGTTCATTAGAACCTAAAACAAATCCAGTCAAAGTACGATCAGTTGCAAACCTAAATTCCTGGCCAAAAAAACTATCGTGTTGCCACGCAGGTATATAATTATATATAGCAGAACGACGAAATACCGCTAATGGTCCTGATACACAACTTACTGCACTAAAAACACTCTCAAAAGCTTTTCTTACTGAGAATTGCCCTTCGTACCAAGAGTCTTGTATTTTTGTTATTAAATTCTTTTTTCCATTCAAAGCTCTACAATGACCACTTACACCACCCACATCAGGATTTGCTTGAAAGATTGTAACTATTCTTTCAATAGCATCTGGAGCAAGTACTGAATCACTATCTGAAAATGCAAAGACCTCTCCTTTGGCCACAAGCATACCTTCAGCAAGTGCACGCTTTTTACCAACATTTTTATCTAATTTTATAATTTTAACGTTTTTATTTTTCGAATATTTATCTACTAAAACCTTTCTTGTATTATCTGTACTTGCGTCATCTATAATTATAATCTCCTGATTTTTGTAAGTTTGTCCAAGAAAAGAATCTACACATTGAACTATAACATCTTCTTCATTATGTACAGCAACAAGGGAACTAACAAATAAACTTGGAATCTTATTTTTCTTTTTTAAATATTTTTTTGCTTCAATATATGGATCAGAATAAAAACGAAAAGCCACTACGAAGGTAATTAATAATACTAAAGTAACCAAAAGGCCATATACATATATAAATATATTACCCCTATCTACAAACAAAAGTTTGGCTAAAAATAATACCAAAATCACTATAATAACCACGTACATTATAGATATATAATCCCCTAGTGTTTTTTTACTCTTTTTAGCAGGCATAAATAAGACTTACAGTCTATTAATTATATGACTGCATAACCTACCACAAAATATAATTTTTGTCAAATATCTGTATAGTTAATATTCCTTATGTATCCCTTTTAGACATAATTGATAAATTATGTACTCAATAACATAAATTTAGTGTTCAAAAAAGGTATATATGAACACATTATTTATCCACAGTTCACAGTTTAGCAACCGCTTGGTATAAATAAAAAAAACTGGTATAATGCCAGTAGGTTAATTCTTCATATATTTTTATGAGGGGAGCTAAAAAATCATTTTAAATTTTAAAGCCATTTTTTGATAGGCTATTTTTTGTCTCATTTCTACACTTGACAAAAAATACTAAATATGATAATGTTGCAACCATTTAATCAAAGTACTTTTTATCATCTAATAGTGCCATCTAGTGGGATTGAACCACTACCTCAGGCTTAGCGGGCTCGCGTTCTATCCAGTTAAACTAAGATGACACAATTAGATGATAAAGGGTATTTTAATCCTTTACAATTCCCCTTGCCTCTTGTGAGAGGTAGGACGAAAATTATTTTATAGAATTACGAGTTTTGTTTTGCGACTGGCTCGTTTTTCTTTTTAATTAAATTATTCTCATCTTTTTGTTTTTTCTTTTTGTGTTTTTTCGGTAATAGTAGATATATTGTGTTTTTGGCATATCTCCATATTTTTCCATCTTTGACAGTAAAATTACATAATGTAAAATTACCACAAGGTGATGGAAAGCACCTTTTCGGCGACCCAGTAATTGGGTGTACTAATATTTCCATAGTTTTCATTTTTCATTTCGTCCTACACCGTGCACAAAAGACAAGAGGGATTGTAAAGGTCTATCACAACAAAAAAAGCTCAATGAATGTCACCTAACACCTAACCTACGTTTTTAACGCGTAGAATAGACTGTGTTTGCATACTACAATCCTGTCCTTTCAGTCAGGTATAGTATGGCATTCATTGAACCTTCTTTTAATTACGTTAAAATAAATAGTACAAGAATTATAGTATGCATCTATAACTATAACACATACACTTTTTTTTGCAAATAGCTTATTGCTATATGTGGATAAAATAAATTACTACTGTGTAATTTCTGGATGTTCTTCTAAATATTTATCTCTAATATAAACACCCAAAGTTGGAGATATATTTTCTAGACTCCTACTTGGGTTATTGTATTGATAAATTTTCAAAAATTCCATATAAGGCTCATCATACAGTGTAACCACTGACTTTATTGAACTGTTCTCAACATCAAATTTTAATTTTGGGTTTTCATTATCTATAAACCTAAAAAAAACTTCTTTATTTTTTTCAAACACATTGTCAAAACCAATTTCTTTAATGAAATTTTTACCTTTTTCTGTGAGTTGAAACGGACTAAAAGTCTGCAATTCTGAAGGATCAAATTTTGTATGGTTTTTCATTAAATACTTGCAAACAACATCTAGATTTATTTTTGTTTTATCTGATGTTTCTTTTAAGTTATCTAAAATCTGGAGTTTTCTTCCAATATAGATAAAAGCCCCTAAGACAGACACTATCCCTATCGTAGAGATTATTTGAAATGGAGAAAACATAAATTTCAATTTATATGTTGAAGTATTTTTATATTGATAGTATACTACAACAACTATGAAAAAACAACAAGCCCAAACTCCATTCCACAATCTACTAAAAAAGATTATTTCTTCACGACCGCAGAAAGCAAAGAAGCGAAGCGTAGCCTGTCGTTGCCTCGGTTGTTCCAATGCCAAACAAACTGGTCAAGATAACTCTGCAACTGCTCCTGCGAAATAGATTTGTATGTGCCTCGCAAAGAGGCTTTTACATGTTTCCAAAACCATTCTACATGGTTTATGTGTATGTCCCCCCGGGCATATTCTTTTTTTGAGTGATTAACGCTTTCTCGGTGGTATTCTTTGCTGGCGTTATCATAGCGGTTGCTCTCGTCTGTTAGAAGTCTGGTATTTTCAATTTGCACATTATCTTTCAAAAAACCATCAATCGTTTTGGCGGTTAGATTTGGTACTTTCTTGGCTCTCATGTCACCCTCACGCTCAATGGCGGCGATAACCTTAGCTTTACTTGCCATAACATCAGAATAGTTTTTATTATATTTTCCGCCATTGCCTTTACCGCCAAAAAACGCCTCGTCCATTTCCACATTGCCTCGCAGTGGGGTTGTGTCTTGCCCTATACTATCTCTGATTTGCTTTAATACCCTATAAGCGGTCTTATAGGTAACATTTAGCTGTCTTTGCATTTCTTTAGCTGATATACCTGATTTGGCGTTTGAGAATATCAAAATAGCATGAAACCATTGTTTTAGAGGTAAATGGGACTTTTCAAAAATGCTGTCTGTCATTGGGGCGATTTGATACCTGCATTTTGAGCATTGATATTGTTTACGCCCTGTTAGCCTAACTCGTCCCTTTTTGTCTATTGTGGTCTTAAATAGAGGATTATATTCACCGCCACAAGCGCACTCCTTTGTATGTGATAGGCTGAATAGATAGTCTAGGCATGCCTCGTCAGTAGGGAAATCATGCTCTAGGTCTGTTCTGCCATAATAGTCTTGTTTTGCCATATTGTTATATTTAATTGATTATGTTGTAAGTATAACATAGACTAATTATGTTGTAAAGGGATACATGTGTAATATTCAAGAATTATGACATCTAAAATATTAATAAAATAAAAACTATTGGCCAATATATTGACCAATAGTTTTTATCTTTTTTATTCCAAACCCCAATCTCTCTTCAATTCTGCAATCCCATCTTCAAATTTTATAGTTGGTTCCCAACCAAGAAGTTCTTTGGCTTTGGTTGTATCGGCTTCACTGCGTCTTGGGTCGCCTGGTCTCTCTGGTATATTCATAGTCTCGCCACCGATTAGACGCGCCAATTCATTGACTGATTTGCATTGACCATACCCAGCATTGATCACTTCACCTTTGCCGACTTTGTCAGATGTCATCGCCAATAAATTTGCCCTAGCCACATCAGCCACATGGGTATAATCCCGATAATACTCCCCATCCCCACAAATCGTCATTGGCTCGCCTTTGGCTCTTTGTTTGAGGAATTTACCCACTACCAATGCATAAGCTCCTTCTGGGTCAATATATGGCCCATACACATTGAAATAGCGAAGTGATACTGTCTCAAAACCATAAAGCTCACTAAACAATCGGCAATACATCTCGCCTGTATATTTATGGAGCGCATAGGGGCTGATCGGGTTACCACACATATCTTCTCTCAATTTTTCATTATCATTGCCACCATAGACAGATGACGAAGAGCTAAACACAAATCTTTTGACACCAGCATCGCGCGCGCCTACCAACAGAGTCAGGGTTCCATTTACATTATTATCATTGGTTTCAATCGGATGCTCAATAGAATATGGCACACGTGGTATCGCTGCCAGATGAAATACGCCATCAATACCCACCATAGCGCGCTTCACATCCTCCATATTGCGAATATCCCCTTCTATATATTCAACACCCTTTTGGATCCTATCATCTTTTTTGCCAGCGCTAAAATTATCCAAAACACGAACTTTATGTCCATCACTCAAAAGTTTAATAACAATATTTGTGCCAATAAATCCAGCGCCACCGGTAACCAAATATTTCTTAGCCAATAGTTCAGAGCCAATAGGTTGTGCTTGATTGTTCATAGTATTAGGTTTTAATTTTCTTATTTTGCTTATTCTGCCTATTCTGCTTAATTTGCTGATTCGCCTTTTATAAAAGGACTACCAATAGCGACAATATCAAATCCGGCTTTTTGCAATTCTTCATATCTGTGTTGCAAAATTCTACGCCCATCCATTATCAAAGTTTTATTATCAACTCCATCAATAATAGCATCAGCAAGACTACGAAATTGTGGCCAGTCAGTTGCAATAATTATTATATCAGAATCTTTAATCGCTTCAAATTCACTAGTACAATATTTTATCTTGTCTGATTCAGGAAAATCATATTTAAACAAATCAGCTCCTTCTGGATCATACAATTGCATTTTTTCTACTCCATTTTCTTCCAAATGGCGGACAATATTTATACTTGGCGAATTACGAGTATCATTGGTATCTTTTTTGAAAGATAATCCAACAATAGCGACTTTCTTTCCACTCCAATCTACATTGGCATCATTTTTGGCTCGGCTCAAAAATAATTCTAATTGCCTTTTGTTTGCCAAATAAGTTTCATTGACAAGCACAGCATTTTGACCAGCTGTTTGTAATTGATGTGACAAAGAACGCGCGTCTTTTATAAAACAACTACCACCGGCATAAAGACTATCATAAAATCCCCAATTGCCAATTCTCTTGTCACTAGTCATTATTCCTCGTAAATTTTCAAACTGCAAATCAGAAAAAGCTTCAGCCGTACGGCCAATCACATCAAAACATACCGCAAGTCTATTAAACAAATAGAAATTTGCCAAAAGTTTTCCAGCGGCCGCTTCTTTTGGATTTACTTCAATATATTTAACCGTTGCTGAATCATAAAAACGCTGATACATCTTGCGCATTATTTCAAAATCTTTTTCATTCCATGCACCAACCACCACTCTATCCGGACGAATTGATCCAACGATAGCTTGACCTTCAACCAAAAATTCTGGATTAGAGACAACCCCATAATTTTTTACTCCATATTTATCCATTATTTCTTGTGTCTTATCAACCATTGCAATTGGCACTGTACTTTTGTTTACAATCACTACATATCTATCTTGCTTTCCACCATTTCGTTTAGCAAGATTTTCTCCCAAAGCTTCAGCGGCAGAATTATAATATTCCAAATTACTTTCCCCAGTTTCCCCTATCTCTGGAGTTGGTAAGCACATAAAAATAGCATCAACTGTATCCAAAAAATCAATTACCCGAGAATAATCAGTGGTAAATTCAATCCTATCTTTGTGACGAATTAACAAATCACCTAAACCATCTTCAAAAATAACTGCTTCAATTACATCACGATCCCCTGACCCCAAAGCTTTTATTTTCTTTTCATCAATATCATAAACAAGCACATTGTGCCCACTATCAGCCGAAACAGCAGCCGAGCATGCGCCTACAAAACCTGAGCCAATATATAGAATATTCATATAATTTACTTAAAGGTTATAAAACCTATTTTAGCCTATAGAGATATTTTTTTCAAGTCATTGACAAAAGCCATGTATTTGAGTAATATATCTCATGTTTCTTTTTGAAAAAATTCTCAAAAAGAAACATTGACAAACACTTCCTAGATTTTCTAGGAGAAAAGAGCTAAAAATGCCAAAAACGATCAAAGAAATAACTGTTGAAGAAATTGGTAATATTTGGTTAAATCAAGGTACAGTAGATGCTAATGATCTGCCATTACGCACACCATACCAATTGCATAATCTACCCAAACTAATGCAAGCAACATTGTGTGCCCAAAGATATGCTCCAAATTGTGAACGAAGACTCACATTTGCCATAGAAGAAGGACATTTCTTGAGGCGTATGGGAACATTAGCAACAAACATAGAGGCAAAAGTTGCTCTAAATATCGCTTTGGAACAAATCAAAAAGTTACCAAATACAGAATCACGTAAAACACGCTTAATGGAATTGGCACACTATCACCTATGTTGGGTGAACTACAATCTGGGTGAGTTCGCCATGGCATCTGTTCATGCAGTGGGTACAGCTCAATGCTCCTCTAAATACCAATTGAGTAGTTCAGCAGATAATGCCTTTTTCATTACTTTGGATGCATACGTTGGTGCTAGTGATAGAACAACAATTTATTACCATAGATTCATACAAAAAGCCTATAGTGCCGTATATGATCTAGAATCCCCAACCGAAGAGGCCAATCGCATTTACCAAAGATGTGTACTTGCTTCTATTATACCAAATATTGTAGATTCAAATCTGCAAAAAGATGTCTTAAATAAACTCCTTGCTCGTACACTAAATGGCAATATTGACCATAATGCTTTTGCCGATGTAGCACATGTATGCTTGGCTTATTTGCTACTTGAAGAAGGTAAGACAGAACAAGCATATAGCCTTCTAGAAGTAGGTACAGCAGGTAATATAATTGACGCTTCGGCTTTTGCCTTATTCATAAAACTGAAGGCTACAATTCTCCTTGGAATGAAAGAAGAAAAAGAAAAACTCATACAACTGATTAATGATTTCAATGGAGGTTTAGGAGGTCATATCTTCAAAATTGCAGCCTACCGGCTGTAACACTTCAACCAAAACTGGTTTGAAACAACCCCGACTATACTGTAGTAAGTCGGGGTTTTTGCATATCACATACTTGACAAACTCAATATACTTGTGCTATTATGACACGTTGGTATTTCCAATTGGGGGGAACTTGATAAACGCTACCGTAAAGCACTGGAAACTCTTGATCGAGTCATCCAGCAAAGAGGATATAACAAAACTAAACTGGACAAGAGAGGATAGAAGAGATTTCGAAAAAATCTCTGTGGCACTAGGTGTAGTCATAGTCTCTTTCACAAGAGAAGTCTACCCTATTGTATTTTCTGAAAGAAGAAAAAGGGAAAGAAGAGAAAATCTAAGAAAAGCGCTTATGGCGCACCAAAGTTTATCAAGAAGTGTTCAAAATGCTCTAGATCCAGATGGCTATATGAACAAAATTATGGCCAGAATGGAACTAGAAGAAAGGATTCAAGGAAACCAATAAAAAACGAGGTCGTCCCCGCGACGACCTCAAAACTCCACTACTTTTAAATTATTGAAATTAGTGGAGTTTTTTATTTTATACTAAAAAACAAAATAATATATAATCTATATACTAATTATAAAAAAATTGGCCAATTAATTGGCCAATTTTTTAAATCTTTTTAATACTCTACATCTTCCTTTGAAGTAATGAGGTGGACTTTTTCAACACCACTCATTCCGGATAGTTCACGAACAAAATCTTCTTTTTTATTTTCATCCACAAAACTAGCATGATACGTCATCTCTGAAGCCTTGCCATCTCGTTTTGAATTGATATTCAAAAGCATACTGTTTTTAAGATGTTTTTTGAATACTGATTCAAATGAATTCCCAGCTCCTTCATCATGATTAACTACAAATGAAAGTAAATATTCGTGTTTTCTCATTGAACCAAAGTTAATCTTATCCAAAATCAATATTATCAACAAAATCAAAACAGTTCCGATGACCGCAATACTATAACTGCCTGTTCCAACTGCCATACCAATAGCTAAAGCAAAGAATATATAACCAGTATCTTTAGTATCCTTAACAGCTGTACGAAATCTTATAATTGAAAAAGCTCCCAAAAGCCCAAAAGCTCTGGCAAGACTATTGCCAATCACCATCATCACCACTGAAACAATCACACTCATCAACACCAAAGTAAAAACAAATGATTGTGAATAAGAAAGACCTTTGTGTGTTTTTTTGTATACCATTGCAATCACAAATGATAATACAAAAGTTAATACTATATTCAATACAATTTGTGACATTGAATATGTTACCGTTCCTCCTGAAAATAATTCAGCCATATATATATTTATTAATTAAAATTTAATTTTATTTTTATATTCCAAAAGCTCCATCTGCAACCATACCATTATTTAACATTTTCTCTCTGACATCCATTATGCCTTTTGTTTGTGGAAACTCATATGCAGACAAACTTCCTGAAGCTTCAATCGCCTTGCAATACTTTGAATATGAAATCCTCTCCAAATCAAATTCCCTTATTACTTCACTCACATAATGTGGCAATGAACCATTAAATTTGACTTCCATAACCGTATTATTCCCAGATACATCCTCAAAATCATTGCCTTCATAAAATAGATTATCATTTTGCACTGCTTTGATATTTTTGTCAAAAGTAATTCTGAAATTATCATTATATCTACCAAGGTATGGCTCCCTATCATAATTTATCAAAACTTTTGGACCGATTGATCGCAAATGTTGTTCCCACTCAAATTCTTTAATAATATTTTTTCTATTCTGATCACGAATCGCTACTGTGCTATGAAAATCATCATTTTTTATGAGTTTATCATAATCATCTCTACTCATCAAAAATCTATCTTTCAATATTACCGTATCATGACGTCTCTTTATTTCAAAAAATGAATACTTCATAAATTCACCATCATTTCTATAAGTTCTAAGTCTAATTTTTTTTCTTTTGAGTACGCCGTCAATTTTTTCTTTATAATAGAAAAAACCCGGACTATCATAATACAAACTTATCACTTCATACATTCCATTTTTATTTTTTTCAACAAATGAATCTTTTTTGATATATGGCGCAATTCTTTTTTTAATTTCTAATTCTAAATCAAAAGTAATTAAATACTTGAATTCAAAACGCTGAAAATGTAATTTTGGATTCATAAATAAATTATCACTACTTTAATTCATACACCAAACCGACTGGACCCTCATCAATCCTTATCCCCAAATATTGCTCCAAAATTCCAGAATCACCACCTGTTTTGAATTTCATACTAGCATATTCATCACTATTTGTAAAGGTATCAGTAAATGATGGCTCTTTATCAAAATTTCCTTCACCATCATAATTACCTTCCACATCACTGTTTGAAATATCTATCTTAGAAAACTTATCCAAAATAATACTCTCTTTATTATCCCAAATAATAGTATTATATACCTGTGCCATACCACCTCCAAAAATCTCTTTTTTCTTGTATTCATTTATACCAATATCATTATTTATGATGATATTATTTATTATTATTGGTTCAGACAAATCCTTTACTTCTATACCAATATGACATCCATCCAATAAATTATTAAATATTATTGGAGTTGACTTCTCTCCAGAACTAATACACTTGTCACCAGAAGACCTAATTTTATTATAACGAATAAGTACTGGTGAACCTGATGTATCTACCGCATCATTACCATTCTCCCTAAAATCATTATATTCTATAACCCCATCTGAAAAATCATAATCTATCGCATCAGCTGAATTAGCCACAAATAAATTATTAGCAACTGTACTAGATGCATATTTGATATTCAAAGCATCGTCCCCTGTAGCATTTTCAAATTTATTATATCTGAGAATACTATCAGCATGGTGAATGGCGAGCATTCCCGAGAAAAACGCCCCATTGACAGTTGACTCACCACCGCCAGAAAATTCTACATACTCAAACTCACTCAAACCATCATTATCAAGCACAGCAAAATTTTCACCCTTGCTATCAGCCTCACCACGAACATAAATTTTATTATTTTCTACTCCTTTTGCAATCACAGGACTATATGAAACAAAAGATGCATCCTGCACCAAATTTATATTAGCCCCAGGCAATATTGTTAATTTTGTATTTTTTGGAATTATCACATTTTGTGAAAAAATATGAAGTCCAACTGGCAATACAATACCACTATCATTCAAATAAAATTGTGGATTTTCTACAATAAATTCTTGGGGAGTTTTTGATATATCATAAAAATTTGTAAATTCTGTATTATCCACAAAAACACCTACCACATCTTTTACTTTTTTATCTGTATATGAATTTACGACTTTTAATTCAACACTTTTCAAGTCATTTAATTTTATGTCCCCATTAGGTATTATAACAAAATCATATTTCTGTTTTTCTGCACGAAATACATTAAAGGCATAAAGATTAACTCTCTCATTATTTTTATCAAATTTTGTTATTTTTGGCATCAAATCATACTTTTCACAACCAACTTCAACTGTCATTTTAGCTTGATCTATTTGAGCTCCACTACTTGAGCACAACAACTGTCCATCCTTATACACATCAAAATTTTTTAATTCAATATCTTCATTATACTCAAAAATTACTTTATCTAAATGCACAGGGGCAAAAGTCTTAAAACTAGCCACCTCCAAAGACAAATTACTATTATCATTACTATTTGATATTACAAATGAAGCTTCAGAATTTTCAAAAAGATATTTTATTTGATTAAAGTTTTTTGCTAGATCACTACGTGTAGAATTTACTTCTTGCGCAAAAAAATCATATGAATGTCGACGAATCGGATCATTGTAAAATACTTTTTGAACAGACTCAAATAATTCATCATAATGATTCAAATCATCTTCCAAATTTTTGTCATCCATAACATACTCCCATAACATAGCATTCCTTTTATGCATTATTTTTTCATTGCTAAACAATCTATCTACCAAAGGATTAGCAGTTGCTTCCAATGCATAATCTAAACTTTCTGTTGTATGTTCATTATCATAAACATACACATCCCAAGGCAGAAAAATAAATTTGCCAATACTCTTATCAAAATATATGCGTGCATTATGAGAATAATCTTGATGCCAACTACCAGCTAGCAAATTATGAATACTCCATTTATAAAAATTTTCTTCATCAAGAATATCAAAAATTCTTTTATAAAAAGTTTCATTGTCAGCATCGTTTAATAAAGAAATTAATAGACTGATTTGAGTATGCTCATTTTCTCTTTTAGAAGGATCAGACACATACTTCTGCCAATAATTTTCATCCGTATACAAATGCTGTTGAAAAGTATCACCTTCACCATATAAATTAGCATCACCACTTAAATTATGTGACTCAACAAATTCTTTTGTAAAATGTTCAACCTCCCAATAAAGCGCTTGTTTGTCTCCATTTATCTCTACGGCCACAAACTTACTGTCTGGGACTACTAAACCCATTTTTTCTGCCCTATAATTATTAAATTCTTCAGCAAGATATCTTCTGTCAAGTGGAATAACCAAATTTATATCCTGTTTACCAAAAAATAAATCATCTTTTGAAAATCTAATCCTAAAAGACTTTTTTGGAAAAGTCCAATGTGGAGGTCCATTACCACGAAAACGAACTTTTACATCATAAACTCTACCTTCAAATGTAAACTTGGCTGGTACATAATCTCTATTTTCATCAGCCAACCTATCATCAACACCATCTACATAACCAGGTGAATCCTTACGAGCTTCAAGATCAGGTATATTACTTTCCAATTTTTTCAAATTATCTTTAGATATATCTAGTTTATAAACTGGTAAACTACTTTCTGGAAATTTATGAAAAACATACTTCAAATCTTTAATACCATCTCTAGTATTAGTAGCCATTTGTACAATAAAACTAGGTAAAATTTTCTCTACTGATGCTTTGCCAGAACCACTAGCATATATAACAAAAAATACTGTACCTAAAATAATTGCCACTAAACTCAAAAATATACTTAAATATGATAATTTAATGTATTTTTGCCATATTCTTTTGATTTTATCTTTCATATAATCTACTAATTTATATTAAATTCAAATAATTGATCTGTATATTTATTCCTTATTAAAATTTTAACATCAAAATCTTCTTCATACCCAAAATCAATATTATCAATTTTTATATTTAATTGAGAAAAATTTAACTTAAAAGCCTTATAATAATCATTTATCACTGGATAAATCTCTTTTGGACTTGGCAATTGTATAAGTTCAATATCTGGTAAAATTTCTAAATTAATTTGTTTCTCCGTTTCTTCGTCATTAGATAATATTTTAATTTTCTCAACAAAAAGAGGTGATAATGACCTTGTTTTTATGTTAAACACAAAATTATTGTCGCCCTCTCTGACAGATCCACTAAAATTAATATCATTAAAAAGATCTCTCATAGTCTCTACATTGCCCACGATCTTATCCCTATATACAGCCACTTCTTTATCAAAATCCTTATTTGCCCCCCTCCTTATATCATCCTGATAAAATGCAATTTTAGTATCATAATACAACTGGTCATAATATTCAAGTTCATCTTTTAAATTATTTTCATTACCTACATATTGCCACAATCTATAATTTCTCTCAGACATAAACTCTGGTATAGCCAAAATTTTATTAATCAATATGTTTGAATGTTCTTCAAAAAACATAGGATCAGACGAATCATCATCTATAGAAAACATTACAACATCAATAGGAATAAATTTAAACTTGCCCAATGAAGAATCAAAATAATACCGTATATTATGACCCCAATCCTGATGCTGTCCAAATGCCAAAGCATTATGTATACTCCAAGAATAAAAACTATCCTTATCAACAATAGAAAATATATTTTCTTTAAATTCTTTTTCATCCGCATCATTTACTAAATATCTCAATAATTCCACTTCTGCAAAATTACCTTCTGCAAATCTTAAATCATTATTATACTTTTTAAAATTATCCAATGAATCAAACAAATTTCCATATGATGTATTATTGGTATATTCATCACTCTCCCCATAAAAATTAGCGTCACTACTCAACTGAGCAACTTCCAACATTTCTTTTTCATAATGCTCTACTGTCCAATAAACAGCCGGATCTTTTCCATTAATCCTAACTACTGAAAAAAAACTTCTTGGAACTGTCAAACCTAGACGTTTTGCTCTATAATGATTAAATTGTTCAACTAAATATGATCTATCAAAAGGAACAATAAAATTTAAATTCTTTATTCCTAAAAATAAATTATCATCAAATTGAATTCTCCATGATTTTTTATCCCACAACCAATGATTTTTTGAAACTCCTCTTTTTCTTATTTTTATTTTATATTCTCTATCACCATCTACAAACTCCGCATCTTCATAATTTTTATATTCATCAGTCAATTGTTCACTTTGTTTCGGTATTTCATTTCTAAGAGATTCTAATTTATCTTTATCTATTTTTATATTGTATTCAGGAAGTCCATGCTCTACATTAATATATTTTAGATAAGACAAATTACGAATAGATTCTAAACTCTCTCTAGTATTAACCCTGATAAACGATGGCACCTTGGATATAATCAACCACTTATCTGGCCCAGTTATATAAGCAAAAACAAAAATAAAAACTAAGCTAAGTGAAATTAAGCTTAGCAGTAAACTAAGCAGATTTTTTTCTAAAATTTTTTTAGATATTTTTTTAAAAAATTTTTTCATACTATCTTTTAATAGTAGTCTTTTCTTTCAATGTCTTTATTAATTCTGGATCCGTTTTATATTTCAAAGTACAATTGGCATTTATTTTTGCTACTTCAGGATTATTATCTAAATAATTAAAAAGTTCCTTGATAGAATATTCTTCACCAGTCTGTTGAAAATATTCTTCTATTTTTTTAAACATTTCTAAATCTTCTGGATAATCTAAAGTCAAACGATAACCACGTATCAAATCCTTTGGCAAATCTACAAAATTTAATTTGAAATAATCAGGATTATTCCAAAAATAATATGACATATATTCAGAATAATCTGCGCTTGGAAAATACTTTTTTATTTTCCGCATAGCCCTTACATTCATTATTTCCAAATTAGCCCCAATAGCTGCTTCACGAGCATTTGTATAATCAGCTCCAGTTTCAAAATGAGATTTCAACAAAATTTGTGCAATATCATTTGAGATATACTGCATATCCCCTGTCACTCTCACCACCACATCAATTCCTCTTTTTTCAGCAACACCCAAATAACGCTCAATTACATCATCTGGATGTCCTTTATGAAAAATAACTTCATCAGAATAAGTATACTTTTCTAAAATAGCATCTTCATCTTCAGTTGAAGTTGCTAAAATTACCTCATCAACATTTTCAAATTGCAAAGTATGCTTAATACATAGCTCAATTGAAGATATGTCCCCAATTGGTAAAATTGCCTTTTTAGGTAAGCGAGTTGATTTCATACGACAAGCAATAATAGTAGCAATTTTTGCTTTTCTAAAATCCCTCTCTTCAAACCCTTCATTCTCTTGCTTATTTTTATCCAAAATACAAAAACTTCTTACCAACTCCTCAATTTTATCAATAGTTATTCCAGTTGCAGGAGAACGCTTGAATGATAAATCATCTTGTAAAGATAAAAGTTGACCAGCTTCTAGATTGTGACCCGCTAAAGGTTTTTGTTTTGATTTATACAAATATTCTTTTTCATTTTCATTTACAAAAGGAATACTTGGCAAAAGCAAAGTTTTTTCTTTTTCATTTAAAAAAGTTTCCAAATTATTATTCTCTTTTAATAACTCTATGTATTTTCTATACATATCAATCTTAATACTAGATTGAAAATCATATTTTGTTTCTAGACTTGAATGTCTAATATGCTTTTCTATAATATCTGCGCCAAAAAGAACCGCAACTACCGGCAAACGAATTGATTCTTCATCATTTGGATCCAAATGTTCTGTAAAAGAAATTCTATAATTTAATTTGTCTTTTATAATTTTTATTTTGTTCAATCCTGAATCTTCTAATTTAGTTGGATAACCTTGAAAACCGACCTGCACTATTAATTCTTGAGGTTTTAATTCATTTTTTATTCTTTCAGCATAGTTTCTTATGTCCTCTATTCTATGACCAGCCACATTTACTACAACTTTTAATCTACTCAAATCTAATTTAGACAAAGCAGTAAATAATTTTCTATTATCCAAGACTGATGTCTGAAACTTTAATCCATAAATATCTGACAAATTATCTTTTATAACTTCAACTGAATAAATATCAAAAACATCAATCCAAATATCTTTTGTTTTTTTAGCCTCAATAAAAACCTCTTTCCATTCATCAAGTGTAAAAAATAATTCTTCATATACTGGATACCACTCAAAATCTTTTGTAGCAATTTCATCATACTTAAATGGCTGAAACTTCATACCAAAATTACCTTCAAATTCTGAAAATTCATTGATCAAAGAAAGCAGATGCTCTTTGTCACCTCCATGAACATTTGCTAACTCCAAAATATTATACATATTATTCTTCCTTATAAATTTTCAAAATGTATTTTTTACCTTTATATTCAAAAAAAGCTGGATATTTTTCATTATCCACCACCCGCAACAAATTAAACTGTTCTGCTAAAGTCTTTTCTGTATCCAATTCACTATCTTCATCTGATCTTTTCTTATAAAAACTTTCCTCACCACTTTGTGGCTTACCATCAACACTTGGATATTTATCAACAAAGTCTAAAATCAGCTCATTTATTTTTTCACCCTGTTTTTGATGCAATTCTGATAAAAGTTCATGTCCTTCAAATTTAATTTGGTTTTGCATATAAATGTTACCTGCATCTACTGCGTCCACCGCCTCAAAAAGTGTATTAGTAATTTCTGATTTGCCTTCCAAAATAGACCATGTCATAGGCGACCAACCTTTACCATTTGGCAAATCACTAGAATGAACCACTAAACTAAGTTTACTAAGATCCCTAATTTCTTTTTTAATTATTTTTTCACAACTCAAAAAAAACGCCAACTCACCATTCTGTACCTCATCTATAGTGTGCACCAAAAAAACCTCATGCCCTCTTTCTTCTAAAATATTTTTTAAATCTTTGGTATATTTATAAAACCAACTTTTTGGATTATCCATTAAAAGTGTAATCTTCATAATATTATTTTCTAAAAAAATCCATATTTTTTATATCATTTTCTAAATCCATTCCAACTTTAGGTGTCTCAAACACAAGAAATATATCTTTATCTTTTGCATATTTTTCTAGAATTTTATACACCCAAGAGACATCAAAATTAGCTTCGTACAAATTTCCATGTTCATCAATTGGATTATCAATACTGCAACCAGAAATATGAAAATATTCTGGTTGTAAATCCTTCAAAGCTTCTTCAATACTATTTTTATAATCTAACTTATAATAAACACAAGCCTTTATAAATTTAGATATATCTAAACATATCGGTTTTTGTTTATATATTTTTCTTAAATCATCCAAAGAGCCACCAAATTTTCTTAATTTACTATCAAACGGACTAACAATTGGCATACTCTCAATTAATATTCTAGGATCATCTATTTTTGCTAAATTTTCTTGAAATGATTCCCAATTATGTTCAACAGCTGGATGCACTATTATTCTCGGTGCATCAAAAAAATTACTCAATTCTATAGTCATATTCCAAGGTTTTTTCTGTTCTTCAGTAAGAAAAAAATTATGAAAACCTGCTTTGTCTAAATGACCAACATGAACACCTTGGACTGACAGCTCTTTTAATTTGTTAAGTGCATCATAATCATGCTCAAACTCACTATTGCTATAAACTTCTGCAAAATCAAAATATCCTTTTTTATATCTCTCAACGGCCTCATCAAAAAGATGCGTATTATTTGACCAAATTTTTAAACCATATTTTATCATAAAAAATAAAAAACTAAGATTATTTACCTTAGTGTAGCAAAAAAAAATAAAAGATGCAAGATACTAAAAATAGAATTAATTTAAAATTTTTAGCTTATTTTAGCCAAAAATCTTTATTATTAAAATTATTCCATTTTAAAATAAATATACCTTTAGCAAAACGTAATAAAGTTTTCCAATTAGTGTTTGTAAAGCCACCTCTTCTCTGTTCCCATTTTATAGGAATTTCTACTATTGGTACCCCATTCAAAAAACTCCAATACATTAATTCTACATCAAAAAACCCGTCATCGGATGGCATTTTAGGAATTTTATTCAAAACTTCTCTTGAAATAGCCTTTGGCGCAGCATTCAAATCAAGAGCTGGAATCTTGAGTATTGCCCTAACTAGCATATTATAAATAAAAGATATTCTCTCTCTTGTCTTACTTTCTCTATGTATTCTAGAGGCTTTTACCAATACACTACTATCCACTTGAGCATATTTAAATATTTTTATAACTTCAGAAACAGGCGCATATGAACCATTTGTATAGCATACATGTTCACCACATGCCTCCAATAACCCCTCTTTTATAGCAAAACCAAGACCACCTTTTTTAGTACGCACCTCCACAACATTGCTAATATCAGATCTATTTATAATCTTTTTTTCTTGATCTAATTTATTATCACCATTTATTACCAAAATTATCTCAAAACTATTTTCACCAAAAGCCTCTAATAAACCTTTGTGATGATCAAAAAGAACCTCTTCTATGTGGTCTTCTTTTGCAAGTAAAGGAATAACTAAACTAAATTTCTTTTCCATAACTACTATTCAAATTAAGTTATGTGATAATAGCATTATACATACAAAAAGTCAATCAGACAGATAACTTTTATCCTTTAGTTTTTTGTATAAAAAATTAAAGGAATAGGCAGTAAGTATAAACATAAAAGGTTCAGTCGGTAATCTGTAACGGGCATTAGAAACAGGTCCAGTCAAACCTGCAAAAAAAGCAATCAAAGATAAAAAGAAAATAACAATAAATATTTTTTGTTTATCTTTTGATTTTATACTAATAAAAAAACTAAACAACAAAGACAGGCTGACTAAAAGCCATACAAAAGAACTCAAAATACTAGAAATTATATAAGCATTACCAGTCTTCAAACCGTCAAAAATAAAAGTATTCAATTGTCTAAATTCTCCTTTTAAAATAAGACCACTTATATTTATTCCTTGAAAATTGTTTGGATCAGGTGGATCTATTGCTGCAATATAATCACGGATACTATCACCCAGAAAAAAAGGCACAGTTTTGATTAAATGAAATATACTATACTCCCAAAAATTATCTTTTATATAGTTTAACCCTCTAGATTTTAATTCTTTAGTATTTTCTAATGATCTACGATTAAAATCTAGGTCATCCTTTGAATGTTGGAAAAAAAATTCAGTTGCTTCACGTAAACTAACATCATATTTATGAACATAAAAAAATGGTAAATGATTTTTCATCAAAACATACCCCGGCGTAGATGATAAAGTAAAAGTATTATATAATCTATAATTTCTATAAGACCAAGGAAATACCACAATAAAAAAACCAAACAAAAAAACAAATAAATAAATCACTGATAATCTTATATTTTTGTTATTTTTCATATTATAAATAATATAAAAAATAACAAAAATTACCACAATATATTGTCCAACTGCTCTAGTTAAAGTCATCATACCCAAAAAGAGGCCAGTTATAAACCAAAGATAAATAGGTATTTTTTCTCTCTTTAGAGAATATAAAAATAAATAAACAGATAACAAAAGAAAAAATACAAAAAAAGTTTCAGATAAAACAAAAAAAGAATGATATATAGAACCAGGTTCAAATAGATAAAGTATAGCAGCAATCAAAGAAATGCGTTTATCAAAAAATAACAAACCTATTTTATATATAATAACAACCGAAAAACCCAAAATAAATATCTGTATAAAAGTTATTGGATTTACACTACCAAACAAAAAAATTACAGAAGATAATATAAAAGGATAAGCCGGTGACCTAAAAGTCTCGTGTACAAGTTCACCTCTTGGATTTGGGTATATAAATTGTTTATACTCTAAAATATTTTCTGCTAAATCAAAATATTCTTGAGAATCAGCGCTAGTAATTGGAAAATTTGTATTTTTTCCACCCAAAGCAAAAAAAATAATTAAAACCAAAACTGAAACCAAACAAGATGTAAAAAACAACAAAACCTCTACTCTATATTTTTTATATATATTTTTAACTACATTTTTGTCCATATAACCATAAAAACATAATCATAGCATTTTAATACGATATATGCTATCATAATTTTGATTTTAATACTAATAAATAAAATAAAATGTTTAAGGAAAAATTACCATCAAAATATAATATATTCCTAACCATAATTGGAATATCCTTTTTTATTGGGATTTGGTATGCATTCCCTATGCTTGATGTTGTAGCAGATGAAAATTATTTTACAGGTAGCGTACTTCGGTCAATCCAAAATCATACAATAATACCAGCTATGGGCGATGTGCCTTATGGAGTCATCACATACTTAGTCAATTATATTTTAATAGCTTTTTCTTTGATAGGTTTTCTTCTTTTTTTCAAATTTGATGTTTCTGCTTTAAAAGATTATCTAATCCAATCACCAGAATTTATATACATATTTCCTAGACTATTAAGTGCTATGCTAGGGATAGTAATACTATTTACTCTAAATAATTTTTTAAAAAAGGAAGTAGAAGATATAAAATCTAAAATATTATTGTTGACTGTAACTTTTACAAACATGCTTACAGTTTTTATGTTGCACACAGGAAAAGTATGGATATTGAGTATGACATTCCTGACAATTTCCTTTTATTATTTATACAAAGCAATAGAATATAACCAAACACCAAAATACAATATAAACAAATATATTTTTATAAGTATACTATGTAGCCTTCTTGCAACAATAAATTTTTCATTATTTGGTTTTTCACTAATAAATATATTAATTCTGTTATATTTATTTAGAAAAAACAAACAGATCCAAAAAAGTATAATAAAATATTCTTTTTTAGCAGGTCTTATTACAGCTATTTTCGCTTCTCTTACTTTTAAAGATATTACCAAATTGTTAGTAGATGTATTCACTTTTATGAATCCTGTGCTAGACAAAAATATAGTTGATACACGAATAAATTTAAGTATACCAGAAGAAATGTGGTTAAATATAAAAAAAATATTAGCCTTTTTCCCTATTCATATTATATTGATTTTACTATCAATAAAAAATAAAATTAAAAATAAAAAATTATTTATACTCTCAATAATATATTTTATTGTATATTTTCTGTTTATTTCATCAATTGCAACCTGGCCAACAAAAATAGAGGCTTTTGCTAGATATATGTTCCCTTTTGGTTTTTTACTTACATTTATATTAATGTCCCTCAACATAAAATTTACAAAACTACATTATACACTTGGTGGAATATCAATAATATATTTTATTTTTGCAATGACATTTATTTCTATACCAACCAGCTACAATCTAACCAGAGATTGGATAATTGAAAATTTAAACCAAGACAAAACTATTGTAGTAAATAAAATCCATGGTTTAGAATTACCTAAAAATAAAGATTCATATTATACATACCAAGACTATTATTGCGCTACAAAATGTAAAAATACCATAAAAAATAATATAAATAATCATATAAAATATATAACCATAGACCTACACAGCAAAAAAGAAGACTATGAATCTTCTTACACTAACATATATTATATAACAAAAGAAAAATCTACTGAATCAAATTTAAATTTAATAAAAAGCTTTGCAGAAGATGGGATAGATAATTTTGAATTAGACGGAAGAATGGGAAATTATTTTGATCTAGATTTTTTTAGAATAAAAATGTTTGGTCCAGATATTTATATATACAAAAAAATTTAATCCTACAACTTAAAAATATCTGACTCTGGTTTATCCAGCCAACCATTAAAACTATTAGCATCTTTATCCCTATCAGAAATAATAGGATTTTTTATTGGCCAATTAATATCTAAAACGCTATCATTCCATAAAATATTAGATTCACCCTTTGGATTATATGTAGTTGTATATTGATATTCAACTTCAGCAACATCACCCAATACACAGAAACCCGAAGCAAATCCTTCTGGCACATACATCAATGTTTTATTTTCTGCACTCATATCTTCTTTAACCCATTGACCAAGAGTTGGAGAATTTTTCCTAATATCAACAGCCACTACAAATGCATCCCCATTTATAATACGAATAAGCTTACCTAATGGTTTATCATATTGAAAATGAAGACCCCGCAAAACACCAACACCAGATCGGCTATGATTTGTCTGCACAAAATTAAGATCTAATCCATTCTCTTTAAAAACATCTTTCCGAAAAACTTCCATAAAAAATCCGCGTTCATCACCTTTTACATCCGGTTGAATGATATACAATCCTTTTAGTTTTGTCTCCCTAAACTCCATGCTCATATATTAATACCATTTAGCTCTAGATTGCTTATCATAATGATCCTTAAACTCTTTTTTTTCTTTTATTTTTTTCCACCAATTTTGATTGTTTAAATACCATGAAACCACCTCACCCATATCTCTTTCCAAATTATAAGCTGGTTGCCAACCTAGTTTATTATATAATTTTTGACCATTAACTGCATATCTTTTATCTGCGCCCGGTCTATCACTGACATAATCAACATAATCTTCTAATCTTACATTTAAAGATCTTGCTAATAAATTTATTATATCCATATTTGTTTTTTCCTCTCCATGAACATTATAAATTTCATGATCTGGAGATTTGTGAGCAATGATATCAATTGCACTACAAAAATCATTTACATGAACCCAACTACGAATCTGTTGACCTGTGCCATGTATTGGAATTTTACTTCCTTCAATAATATTAGAAATTGCAAGTGGAATTAACTTTTCTGGATATTGGTACTGTCCATAATTATTTGAACCACGCACAATTACTGCTGGTACTTTGTGTGTACGAATAAATGATTGCACGATTAAATCAGCCGCCGCCTTAGACGAAGAATAAGGATTTGAAGGTCTCAATGGAGAATCTTCATAAGAATAGCCCTCATCAATATCCCCATAAATTTCATCAGTAGAAATATGTACAAAACGTGGTACATTATATTTTCTGACGGCTTCAATCAAACTTCTTACACCACCGATATTGGTATAAATAAAATCATTCATATCAATAATTGATCTATCAACATGAGTTTCTGCCGCAAAATTTATCACCATATCAAAATTATGGCGAGCAAAAATAATATCTAAAAATCTAGTATCGCATATATCTCCATACAAAAAATTGTATCTTTTTTGATTTGAATCTAAACTACATTCTTTCTTTTCAATATCAAGAAGATTGTCTTGATTGCCTGCATAAGTTAATAAATCAATATTATAAATACGATATTCAGGATATTTTTCGTACAAATGTCTTACAAAATTTGACCCAATAAATCCATAACCACCAGTAACTAAAATATTTTTATTTTCTCGCTTTGGCAAATTGACCATGCTTGAAGTCAAAAACCCAGCATTCCTATTTTGTAATTTTTTTTTAAAAAATTCATTAAATGTATCCTTCAAATATTGAATCTGTTCTGTTTGTAAACCGTGGTGACAACCAACTACAAAGCCATTTCGCATTACTTTATCAGTAATCGGGAAATTATTATCAGCCACTTCTTTACTTTCCAAATTACTAAAAGCTGGTTGTTTTAATACATTGCCAGTAAAAATAGGTCTTGTTTGAATATTTTTTTCTTCCAAAAATTTAGTTATCTCATTTCTTGTAAAACCAACATTATCTTTAAGTGTCAAAGGAAAACATAACCAATTTGTCTCTACTCGTATATCTTGTTTTGGTAAAATAAACAAGTCTTCATAATCTCTAAAAAAATTCATCAGTTCAGCAAAATTCTGTTTTCTCTTCTCCGAAAAAGAATCTAGACGTCTCAATTGAACAAGACCAAAAGCACCATTTAACTCTCCAGATTGAAAATTATACCCAACTTCACTAAAAATAAATTTTGCATCATAAGTTTCTCCATCTAATTTACCAGCAAATCTCTTTTCAATATCCTCTGATTTTTCATAAACCCCAAACAATGTTGACTCACGCCCCCAATTACTCTTAACAAGAGCGCGTTTTGCTAATTCTTTGTCATGAAAACAAACCATACCACCTGATCCAGCAGCGGTTACCACATGTGAAGCATAGAAACTTGTAGTTGAAATATCTGAATAAAAACCACTTGGATTACCATCAAATTTTGCCCCGAGTGTATCACAAGAATCTTCTACTAAAAATAAACTATATTTATCTGCCAACTCTCTCAATTTTTTCATATCTGGCACATTGCCAAGCAATGATGGTATCATCAAAACTTTTGTATTCTGAGTGATCAATGCTTCTATCTTATCTACATCTATCAAATAAGTACCTGGCACAACATCTACAAAAACTGGCTTCAAACCCTTTTGTAAAATTGGAGACAATGTGGTCCCAAAAGTAAGTGCAGGTGTAATAACTTCAGAGCCAACCGGTAAATCCAACACATCCAAAGCAATTAGATTTGCCGAAGAACCAGAATTTACCATAATGCCATATTCTTTTCCAAAAATACCTGCAATTTTTTTCTCAAATTCTTTTACTTGTGGTCCAGCCACAATTTTTTTAGGATTTCTCAAAACATTCAAAACAGCCTCAATTTCTTCTGGTCCATATATAGCGGCTGCATAAGGCACCTCCATACTATCTCTTTTGTTCTCCATATGAATCTATTTTTTTAAATAATTAATTACCTCCTTCAAACCAGCCTCTAAACTATACTTAGGCTTCCAATTGAAGTTCTTAAAGGTATTTTCCATATCAGCTTGCCACAATTTACTATCATAGTCAAGTAATGGTCTTTCTCCCCAATTTATATTACTCTTTGACCCCGTAAGATTCATAACGATTTTAACCAATTCACCAAGCTGAACCGCTTTACCACTACCAGCATTAAAAATGCCCCCTTTATTATTTTTAGCAGAATCAATAGCGCTCATATACAAATCAACCAAGTCACCAACATAAATAAAGTCGCGCGAAACATCTTTATTGGTTATTTCAATATCTCTTCCATCTAAAGCTCTTTTAACAACCTCATAAACTAATCTACCTTTTTGTATTTTTGGACCATAAGGAGTAAATAATCTAAAAGTAATTATAGGTTTATTACTTGTTTTAGCTACAGCTTGACCATATAAGGTGGCACTTAATTTTGAAATACTATACAACTCTGTTGGTTCACACAAATCTGATTCTTTTACTGGATATTGCTTTGGTCCATACTCCATAAAACTACCCGTATTAACAAAAAAATTATAATCAATATCCTTAAGACTATCTACTAAATTTTTAAACCCTAAGATATTTGTATTCAACACATCCTCATCTCCGGCTGTTACACCGCTGGCTATATTTGAAGCCGCCAAATGAAAAACACCATAAGGTTTTAACTTGTTAACAAAACTTTCCAAACTATTTTTATCAAGCAAGCTAACATAATGCAAATTTACTTTATCCAAAATATGTTCTATACGCCAAGTATCCGTAGTCTCTTTAATTAAAATATTGACATCGTAACCTTCACTTACGAGTCTTTCTACCAAATGCGAGCCAATAAACCCAGCCCCACCTGTTACTAATATTTTTTTGTTTGAATTGCTCATTTTATATCAAAATTTTCGTATTTTTTAATTCCTAACTTTTGAAAAGTAAACTTTGCTAATACCCCCAACGTCATCATTCCATATTCCAAACTTTTATAAAAACTTGGAGATTTTGATTCTTCTGTATATCTTGTAGGAATAGGGATTTCATATACTCTAAATTTTCCTAATGAAATTTCTGCAAACATCTCTGTATCAAACACATAATTATTTGAATTTTTTTCAAATGGAATTCTTGTCAGCAAGTTTCTACCATAAGCTCTATAACCTGTGTGATATTCTGTTAATCCTAGACGAAAAAAAGAATCTTCTAAAATTGTCAACGCTCTATTAGCCACAAATCTCCATAATGGCATTCCACCTTTTCTAGCATCGCCCTTGTTATGCATCCGGGAACCAAAGCACACATCGGCTTCACCCAAAGCTATTTTTTTAACCATTTCAGGAACCAAACTAGGGTCATATTGAAAATCAGAGTGAACCATTACAGCCACATCTGCGCCCATATTAAGCGCTTCTCTATAACCGGTTTTTTGAGCACCACCATACCCTTTATTCTTTTCATGAACAACCAAATGCACACCCAATCTTTTGGCAATTTCGCTAGTTTTATCCCTACTACCATCATCAACTACTATAATTTCGTCTACAGAACCTTCTGGTATAGCTTTAATAGATTTCTCTAATGTTTTCTCTGTATTATATGCAGGTATTACTACTATTATTTTTTTATCATTGATCATAAATTAATATAGAACTTTTAACACTATTTTTTTAACTTCTTGTGGAATGTCTTCCATAATACCAGTCACATGACCATCTTCTGGAAAAAAAACTACAATATCATTTTCACTCAATATAAACTTCTCCCCATCACCATTATACAAAATATAATCACCATCTTCATTATAGTCTGTTTTTAATTCTAATTTTTTTATATCTTGATAACAAACTTTTTCCGTACCAGAAAGAATACAATGTACATCAATAAATTTTTTATGTGATTCCCATACACATTCAGATTCTTCTTTTGTGGTGTAATTTAATCTCAAGAAAAAATTATCACCAGATAGTTTATGCTTCCCTTCTTCAAGATTTAACAAATCCAAACTAAACACTTCCAAAAGAGCATTCTTAACTTTTTCTGTAAGTTTTTCTTCTAATACAAAAACTTTTTTATCAGTAAGTATCATATTATTTTTCTACCAAATCCAAATTCATTGGAGTTCCACGTTCTATATCTTGCGTAGATTTTTTCCCTAAAATTTCATCCAAATATTTTGGTGCCACTCCAATACCCGGTCTAATTGACCTAAGATTTTTTTCTGTAAATTCTTCGCCCTTTTTCATATCTTCAACCACAAATAAAGATTGACGTAAGTGTTTAGCATTATAAGCCTCCTTTTCATTAGCTGGCCCATAATGAATTTTGCCTAAAACTTTTTCTGCTTCACGTATACCTTCTATCATAACTTTTAACTCACTCGGAGTAACAGAAAAATCAGAATCTGGAGTTTTTTCTTTTCCTTCAGGCATTACATGTTTTTCTATAACTTTGGCACCAGCCAAAACTGCCATAGCGGCTGTTCTTGTGCCACCAATATTTTCTGAAAATCCAGGTATGACATCAAACTTACTTTTTATGTCAGCAATATTTTTCAAATTTAAGGTAGTAAAATCTGGTTCATGTGTATACGTAGTACTACAGTGCAAAATTACCAAATCTTTTATACCATTTTCTTTCAAAGTATCTATGCCAAGTTTTGCCTCTTCTTCGGTTGCAAAACCGATTGACATTATAACTGGTTTACCAGTCTTAGCCACACGACGCAAAAGTGGAATATGTGACACCTCATAGGAAGCAATTTTGTACATTCCAACATTCATATTTTCCATATAGTCAACTGCCGTAATATCATATACAGTTGAAAAGAAAAACAAACCAACTTTTTCTGCCTCTTCTTTTAGTTGTGGTAGCCATTCCCATGGTGTATAAGCAGTTTTATACAAATCATAAAGTTTAGCCCCTTTCCATGGGTTCTCATCCCCCTCCATTACAAAACCATTTTTATCACAATCAATAGTCAAAGTATCAGGAGTATAAGTTTGAAATTTAACCGCATCAGCACCTGCACCAGCTGCTGCGTGTACTATTTCAATCGCTTTTTCCAAATTTTGATTATGGTTTGCTGAAACTTCAGCAATTACAAAAGTTGGTGCGTCCCCACCAATCTCTCTTTCTCCTCTTGGTGTTTGTAATTTAAAAGATTTTGACATATATTTTTTATTAAAAAACTAAGCAGGTTCCACATCTATATTATTTTTCTTTAACCATTCTCTGTGTTCTATTCTCTTCTTTTCCAAAGTATCCTGATCATCCCATATATTTTCCTTTATCCATTGATTATTTTCATCCTTCCACCAAATCTTTGGATCATAAAAATTCTCGTCACAATATTTATCAAATTCTTCCTCAGAAACTCCTGCATAATCAAACCAAAATTTAAAATCTTTGGAACGCACATGGTCATATTTTTTTATCATTTCAATTCCTTCTTCACGAGTCATATAACCCAGTCTAATATCCTTACAAACATGATCACTACATCTACCATATCCAAACTTCACATATTTTAAGTAATCCTTAATACCTGTTTCATATTTATCATCTAAATTAGAAATAGTACGATATGTTCTTTCAAATGGCTCTGGTGAAGGTTCCCAACCAAGTTCTTTCATTATAAAATCAGTTTGCTTATACATATCCCAATGTACATAATTGCCCAAAAATATTCCTCTGATTCCTAAATCAGAGATCTCTTCCATAGTAGGATACTGATAAAAGTTAAAATCATTTTCTTTTAAACCTTCTCTCAATTTTGAACGCCCAATTTTTTCCAACCCCTCATCTGTTAAGTCTCTAAAATTAAAACCTCTCTGATGATGCTCATGGAAGTCCCTAGCACTCATTTCTACCAAATCATAAAGAGAATATTGACCTCCACGATCAAGTCGACCATGTTCACCCCACATTATAAGGGGTACATTGTATTTTACTGCCATCTTAACTGGAAAACTAAAAATACCAGAATGGCAATGCCAACTCATATCACCCATCAAACGAAAAGTTAAACGGTTTAATTTTTTCAAAACTTTTATACTGGGGTAACCAATGATATGATCAACATCAAAAGTATGACGCATTTTGTATAAATTTTTCTCACCAATTGGGTGGTAATTGTTACCGTGATATGTCACTAACAATGGTTTAAGTTTTAAAACTTCAGTAGCATACCAAGTTTGATACCAACTATCTTTTCCACCACTTACTGGTATTAAAATATCATAACCACCAGTTTTGGAACGATAAGGCTCTACCAAATCTTGTAACATCTTGGCCCTTTCATCCCAGTCTATTTTTGGTTTTTCAGCATTAACAATACAACCACTACAAACCCCATTTTCATCAAAAGATAATTTTACGGCAGAAGATGCTGGATAAATACATTTTGTACACCATTTCATATATTTTGCTTAAAATAATATTTTAATTACCTAACTTCAATCCCATTTTGTTTCATAAAATTTTTGGCATGCATAGTTGAATGTTCTGTAAAGTGAAACTTATTTCCAACCGACACAGCCGAAGCTCCACCCTCTTTTATTCCCTCTACCAAATGTTTCCAATCTCCGACACCACCTGAGGCAATTACTGGGATATCTACTGCACTTGCTACTGTTTTTACAAGTGCAATATCATAACCCCGCATAGAACCATCTTCATCTATAGAAGTCAAAAATATTTCACCTGCCCCCAATTCTTCAACTTTTTTAGCCCAACCAACTACATCCATACCTGTATCAATTTTACCAAAACCTTTCATAACTTTATGTGTCCCATCTGTTTGTCTTTTTGCATCTATGGAAATGACTATACACTGACTACCAAAAACTTTTGCGCCCTCTGTTATAATTTCTGGTGTTTCAATTGCAACTGTATTTATTGTTATCTTGTCAGCTCCCATTTTTATATATCGCCTAATATCTTCCACACTTCTAATACCACCACCAGCGCACAAAGGAACGAAAGACTTCTTTGACACATATTTTATCAACTGGTCAAAATCAGTCAATGTATTATCATAATTTACATCTGGCCTAAAAAAATCATAATTTTTCTCTCTGTTTATATCCAACAAAATTATTTCATCAATTGCCCAAGCATTGAAATGCTCTACTGCCATAATAGCATTTCCCACCACCAAAAATTCAGAAAAATGCTTGCTCTGCACAATTTGACCATCTTTTATTATAAGACAAGCTATTAATCTTTTTTTCAACATATTAACCTCAATATTTAACAAATTTTCTCATCATTTCAATGCCATCTTTTTGACTTTTTTCTGGATGAAATTGTGTTGCCATTATATTGCCACGCTCCAAACTACACACAAACTTACCACCATAATCTGTAACTCCAGTAATATCCTCTTTATTTTCACAATCAAAATGAAAACTATGCACAAAATAACAAATCTTTGGACTCATATCATTACCATACAACACACATTCTCTTTGTGGTTCAACATCATTCCAACCAATATGTGGAATACGATATTCATCGCCTTCTGGAGTCAATTTTTTTACTTCACCTTTTATAAAACCTAGCCCATTATGCTCGCCTATTTCATAACTTTTATCTGCCAAAAGTTGCATACCCAAACAAATTCCTAAAAATGGTTTTTTAACTTCCATTACTTCATTGGACAAAACTTCAACCAAACCAAGCTTTTTTAAATTTTCCATTGCCTCGCCAAATGCACCCACACCTGGCAGAATTAATTTGTCGGCTAATTCAATTTCTTTAGTTTTATTTGTAATTATGTTTTTCTCGCCAATATAATCCAGAATATTTGCTACTGATTGCAAATTTCCCATTCCATAATCAATAATTGCTATCATACTACAATTGCTTTTACTTTTTCTATTACTTTCTTTTGTTCATCTTCGGTCAAATCAGGATACAAAGGCAACGAAATTACACTATTATACCATTTTTCTGTTTGCTCTAAACCATCACTTGTATAACCTAAATTTTTATAAAAAGTATGCATATGTACTGGAATATGATGAACTTGAACACCAATTCCCTCCGCACGCAATTTATCAAAAATTGCTACTTTCTTTGACACCAGATTTTCTTTTAATCTGATTGTATACAAATGCCAAGCTGATTTATAAATTTCATCATCCTTAACTGGAGTAATTATGTTATCAAAATCTAAAAAAGCTTCATCATACTTCTCCACTATTTTTTTTCTTTTTTGTAAAAATAAATTAAGTTTTGATAATTGTCTTATACCAAGCGCGCAAGCAAAATCTGGCAAACGATAATTTAATCCCAACTCCACCATATCAAAATACCATGCGCCAAGATTTTTATCTAAATTTTCTTTTATAATACCATGAGTAATAAATCTTTTCATTTTTTTGTAATATTCCTCATTATCAGTCAAAATAGCCCCACCTTCACCAGTAGTAATATTTTTCACAGGATGAAAACTAAAAGTAGACAAATCACTTATTGAGCCTACTTTTCTACCATTGAAACTTGCCCCCAATGCTTGTGAAGCATCTTCTATAACTTTTAAATTATATCTATCAGCAATTTCTTTTATTTTTTCCAAATCAACTGGGCGTCCAGTATAATCAATTGGTACAATCGCCTTTGTTTTATCTGTTATTTTTTCTTCTATTTTAGAAATATCCATATTACCTGTAGTAGGATCAATATCCACAAATACTGGTCTAGCCCCTTGCCACACACCTACATTACTAGTAGCCACAAAGGTTAATGATGTGGTTATAAATTCATCTCCTGATCCAATTCCAACCGCAACAAAAGCTGAATGTAAAGCAGCCGTTCCATTTGATACAACTACAGCATATTTAGCGCCACAATAATCTGCCAAATCTTTTTCAAATCTTGTAACCCTTTCACCTTGAGTTAAACAATCTGAACCAAGTGCGTCTACAACTGCATCAATGTCTTCTTTATCAATTGACTGATGTCCGTATGGTATCATATATTTTTATTCAAGCATGTCCAAAAGTTTTTTTAAACCTTCTTCGTCCAACCATTTATCATTTTTATGACTAGCAAAGAAAAATCCTTCTGGAACTTCTTTACCCCTTATATAATTATCTGACTCATCCCACCATTTATCATCTTGATAATCAGGAAAAATTATATAATGATTATCAAACTCACGTACATTACGTGCTTCTTCTGGAGTAATCAAAGATTCATGTAATTTTTCTCCTGGACGAATACCAATATACTTTAATCTACAACCTGGGGCACAAACTTGTATTAAATCTTTAATACCCATACTAGGAATTTTTGGAATAAAAATTTCTCCACCTCTCATATCATTCAAAGAATCCAAAACAAATTCAATACCCTGATCCAAAGTAATCCAAAAACGAGTCATTTTTTCGTCTGTTATAGTTATTTCTCCACTTGCTTTTTGCTTTGCAATCACTCCAATTATACTGCCACGGCTACCAAACACATTACCATATCTCACAACACTCAACTTTGTACCACCAAGTCCAGAATAAAAATTACTATTTACTACCAATTTTTCAGCACAAAGTTTTGTGGCTCCATACAAATTGGCTGGATTAGCTGCCTTGTCAGTTGATATAAGTAAAACTTTTTTAACACCTTTTTCAATCGCCGCATTTACTACATTCTCTGTGCCAAGTATATTCGTCTTAATTGCTTCTGTAGGATTATATTCAAGAGCAGGAACTTGTTTCAAAGCTGCCGCATGCACAACATAATCAACCCCTTGAAATGCGCGCTTTAGACGATCTAAATCTCTAACATCGCCAATAAAAAAACGTAACCTATCTCTGTGTTCTGCAAAAGTTATTTTCATCTCATGCTGTTTCAATTCATCACGACTAAACACTATAATTCTTTTAGCACCACTTTTCATTAATAATGTTTTTACAAAAGCTTGACCAAAAGAACCAGTACCACCAGTAACCAAAATAGATGAATCTACCAAAAAATCTAATGACATATTTATTTTACAAATTAATATAACGCCTCTTACTTTAGCAAAAAAATACAAAAATTGCAAGTTGTATTGTCTTGATTTTTAAAAAATAAAAAAATAGCTAATTTAAGCTAAAAATATAATCAAAAAACAAAATAAAAACTACTTAATTTGTAAAACCTTTTTATATATTTTTATATACTCACCTGCTATTTTATTCCATCTATGATTTTCTGCATACTTTTTACCAGCCTCCCCCATTTGTTTAGCTAAATCTTGATCTTTTAATATTTTTATAATAGCCTCAGCGGTAGAATCAATATCATTTTCTGGTACAAGAATGCCAGTCTTACCATCTAAAATTGCATCTGGTACACCTCCTGAACGACTACCAACAACCGGTTTGCCAGTAGCACCAGCCTCCAAATAAACTATACCAAACCCCTCAAAAGCGCCATCTGCATTCCTTGGAGTATGACAATAAACATCACACATATGAAAATATGCCGGCAACTCTTCATCACTTACCCGTCCAGCAAATAATATAATCTTCTCCAGTTTTAATTCTTTGACCAAATCTTTCAAACTTTTTTCATCAGTTCCAGAGCCAACCAATACATAAATTGCATTTGGCACAACTTTGATCACTTTTTGCATAGCTCTAATTACAATATCAAAACCTTTTCTACTTTTAAGCGCACCCACACCTATTACAATTTTTTTATCTACTCCATATTTTTCTCTCAATTCTTTTATATCAACTTCTTTTTCAAATCTAGCGTAATTAACACCGGCATGAACTACGTCTATCTTATTTTCACTTATATTATATCTTTGCTTAGCGACATTCATTGTAAAATTACTAATTGCGTTTACATTGACAGCCTGCTTATAAGTTTTACTAAACAAAAAATTATCCGGAAAACTTTTAAAAGGTTTATAAAATGTACCACACAAAGTAATAATGTATGGAATTTTTTTATGAGAATTTATCATAGCCGAAAAAGCATATGGAAAATCAAGCGCATGAATCAAATCTGTTTTTCCAACCAATGCTTTGTTATTGACATAATTCCATAATCTTTTTGGATTTCTAAAAGACCATGCAAACTCAGGTAAAGTAAAATGGACTTTATCTACAAAACTGAAATTGTCTGTATATCCTTTATTTTTCTCAGATTTAGGTAAATACAAATCAAACTCTAATTCATCACGATAAAAATTAAAATATGAAGTACAAAGTTCTGAAGCAACTGCGCCCCATCCATTTTTTTTATCAGCTGACGAACTAAAAAAAGCAATCTTCATAATTAGTGTGAATTAATTTATAAATATAAAATAGAATTAATAATTAGAGATTATTATGAGCGGATTTGATGCCACAAAAGACATCACCCTCGGAGCCACAGCGAGAATGAGCGAATGATAATCTCTAATTATTAATTATTCTATTAAATAATAATTTTTAAATTAATTCACACTACTCATTAATTATTCAATCCTGGACTTTTTACCTAAAAAAGGCTAAAATTATATTACTATTAAATTAATCTTACTCTATATAGACTTCAATTTCAAGCATATGAGCAAAGAGGGTGTTTTAGGAAAATCAATCAAAAGTGGGAAATGGTTATCTATTGGTTATGTAATTCAAAGAACTTTAGGCATAGCCTCTTTTGTTGTTTTAGCTAGAATTTTAAGTCCAGAAGATTTTGGTGTAATGGCAGTAGTACTCATTGTGCCAAATTTTTTACAAGCCACCACTGAAATGGGTTTTTATCCAGCCATTATCCAATCTGAAGGGTCATTTAAAAAATATCTTGATCCTATCTGGACCATAGGTATTATAAAATCCATCATTATCTTAATTGTTACTTTTTTTGGCGCGCCAATAATTGCAGATTTTTTAAACGCCGAGCATATAGAAAGTGCAATTAAATTGGGTGGTATATTTTCTTTTATTCTACGTCTTGGCAATCCAGCAGAAGTAACCACTTACAGAAATGTAGAATTTAAAAATGTATTTGTACGCGATACAGTCCGTGAAATTACATACATAACCATCGCTATAATTTCTGCAATACTCCTCAAATCATACTGGGCTCTAATCATTGCTACATTTGCTTCTAAAATTGCTCAAGTTACTATAACATATATTCAATATTCATACAGACCACATTTTTCTTTTCACTGGAAAAAATTAAAAGAACTATTTGGTTATAGTAAATGGATTATAGGACAAGGTTGGTTAAATCAAATTTACAGCGCAACTGAAAGTATGACCATCACTAGATTGTCTGGTATATATAATATGGGTCTATATACAAAAGGAAAAAACCTAGCTAGTGTTGGTCCTGGTTTTATAAGTTCAATCATGAATCAAGTAAGTTTCTCTGCATATTCAAGATTAAAAGATTCTCTAGATAAAATAAATGATGGCTTCAAAAAAAGCTTAGATATTCTTTTCTTTTTTGTAGTTCCAGTTGGTTTTTTATTATTAACAGCTGGTGGCAAATTAATACTTATATTTTTAGGAGAAAAATGGCTACCTATGAACGGCACAATGCAAATAATGTTTATCTATTTTTCACTTAATCTAATTTTGGAAATACTATATGCACTTTTCAACGGCGTCGGACACCCACAAAAAAAAGTTAAGATGGATATGATCAAAATTGTTTTAACTCTCAGTATGATTATTCCTTTTACAAAAATGTATGGCATTATTGGAGCAGCCTTGGCACTATTGTTTGGCATGCTACCAGTCCTTTTAATCGCATTAATACATTTGAAAAAAATTACAAAAATAAGTTACAAAGAAATATTTAAAACCACTTATTCCCCAGCAACCCTATCAATATTTATGATGATGCCAATTATAATCTTCAAAGATAGTTTCTTATCATGGAACACTTCAATGCTATTATTATACGGAGCTTTTTCTGGAATTTTTTACTTGGGCGGTACCTATATAATGGGTAAAAAATTAAATACAGGCCCATACAAAACCATAGAAACTATTTTAAAACATGTATTATAAAATAAAAAATAGTCTAATTAATTAGACTATTTTTTATTTTATACTTTTTTAAACGCCATCATAAAGTAAGAAGTAAACAAATCACGCAAATCTATATCAGCCCTAAAATGATTTATATCACGCAAGACTTCCTTGGCATTTATATCTCTATTTATTGGATCTCCAGGTTTATAAGTTTCGTCAATTGTATCGCTCAAAAACGGTACAACTAATGGTTTAAAAGCAATCAAATTTAAACCAGCATCATAACTGTGATCAACATATTGCTTGATTGACGTTCTGGTTGGATCATGATGATTGTATAATTTTTCTACATACTCTAGTTCATCTGGTTTGAATTCCTGATAATATTTCTTTATATCCTCAAGTGTCATACGTTTCTCAAAATAAGGAAAATCTCCAGACAAACCAGTCACAGGACCCGGCCCCCAAGTATAACGTTCAAAAAAAGCAAAAACCCCACCCGGTTCTAACATACTAGACACTTTCTCAACCAATTTCTTGTAATCTATTAAACATAAAGCCAAAAAGCATGTAGCCATATCAAACTTACCATCAACACTAGTATTTAAAAAATCACCAACCATAAACTTGTCTACATCAGCTTCTCTTTTAAAATTGAAATTATAAAAATTTTTCTTTGATGGCTCCACACCACACATTGTCATATGACGACGAGATTTTTTACCAGGAAATAATTTCCCCAAAATTGGCGCAGTGATTGGATTATCCTCCAAAAGCATTTCACCCCATTTATGCTTTTTTTGATTTTGTATTATTTTTTTCATTTTTTCTGCAAAATCAGGGTCATTACCATCCATCAAATCAGCCGAAACAGCGTACTTTGAGTGTTGCGCGCGAAAAAGAGCCGCATGAATCCCCTCTCTTCCACCAATATCAATAGACCTATTGTAGCCTTCTTTTGGCAAAAGTCCATTATCCTCCAAAAAATCCATCAAGAGCGCATAGGTTATCACATCACGTCCAAAATTATCTACTTCAATATTTATAGAACTTCCTTCTACATAATGCAATCTTTCATATACTTCATTCAATTTCTTTCCAGCAAGTGCTTTTTTCTTATTAAAACCAGTACTATCTCCATATCCTGGTATCAATTCTATTTTCTCACCAAATTGAGTAGTAAAAAATTGCTTTCCTTCCATAATTTTAATTTAAATTAATATAGGTATAATAATAACAAATATACCAAATTGATACAATACCCTTGATTTTTAGCCATATTTTGATACAATAAACTCATTATATTAATTTTCTCTTACCTTATGAAAGGATGTATTGTATTACAAGGAGACTATGCCAAACTTGGACACTCAATAGCGGTAGCCCTTAAAAATCACGGGTTTACTGATTTTTGTGGATATATATTTACACCACACGCAAAACAATTAATAGAATCCCAAAATGACATCCAATATACCCAATTGCTAGTTGATCATGAATTACACGAAGGCTACGAAAAAATTGAAATAGATTATGATTTTATAAAAGAATTTGAAAAAGAATATGGTAATCCAAACTTATGGCCTTTTTTCTATGGAGATAGACAACTACTCCTATCTACTCCACCACTAGACGAGACGACCATGGAAATAAACGCAAAATACAACTACGAAGATCTTTTGCGAATTTTTCTATCACGCGTCAAAAAAATTGAAAAAATGATTAACGAAGAAAAACCTGATTTCATATTTTTCTTCACAGTTGGCACAATAGCGCATAAAATACTTTTTCATATTGCTAAAAAAAAAGGTATAAAAACTTTTGTAATACACGAAGGTCGCATTGGTAGCAAAGTCACAGTGTCCGAAAACTACAGTACCATAACTGAAGTTGAAGAATTATTTAAAAACCCAGAGAATATCAAATCAGAAAATATTGAACAAGCAAAAAAAATAATAAAAAAATTCAGAGAAACTGGCTCACTACAATTAGAATTTTATACCGAAACAGAAAATAAATTTATAAGAAAAAAACTAAACCCATTTAAAAAAATACACAATAGTTTAAATTGGCTATTCAAACTTACCAAAAATTATTTCAAAAATAAAAAATTATTTTTGTATGGTGTAACATCTTTAAACCCACTTAGATTTGCTTATTATCAACTAAGAAAAAAAGTAAGAAAACTGATTGGCTTTAATAAATTTTATTCTGAACCAAAAAATGAAAGATATGCTTTTTATCCACTACACATGGAACCAGAACAGGCTATTTTAGATTATGCTCCATACTATATAAACCAAACCGCCTTAATAGAACAAATCGCCAGATCATTGCCAATTGATATGAAACTATATATAAAAGACCACCCAACTATGGCTTTCAAAAGAACTAGATCTTTTTACAAAAAACTTCTAAATATTCCAAATGTAAAAATAATTAACCACAAAACCAGATCATTTGAAATAATTAAAAACTCTACTATTATAATTACTACTACCAGCACAGTTGGCTGGGAAGCGCTATTTTTGAAAAAACCAGTTATAACTTTTGGTAATGTTTACTATAATATTTTTCCAACTGTCAAAAAATGCAATGAAATAGAAAAATTGTATGAAATGATTAATGAACAAATAGCCAATACTAATTTTGATGATGAGCTATTTAGCAAATTAGTCGCATCAGTTTTGCAAGACTCAGTAGATATGCGTCTAAACAGTCTATGGTATGAAGATTTTGAAAAAATAAAAAGCGACAAAGGCATTAAAGCTTTTGCAGAACTAATAGCAAATAAGGTTAAAAAATAATTATGGACTTATCTATTGTGGTGCCAATTTACAATGAAGAAAAGCTACTCAGAAATTCTATTGAACAGATATATAATTTTTTAAAAGAAGCAAAAAAAATTGATTCATACGAAGTCATATGTATTGATGATGGTAGCACAGACACGACTAGACAAATACTTGAAACATTAAAAATCCAATATCCTGACATTATTATAAACCAAAAAAGACCAAACCACGGAAAGGGATACTCTGTCAAAGAAGGTATACAAATGTCCACAAAAAACTATGTGGTATTTTTTGACGCCGACCTCTCTACACCTCTATATGAAATAAACAATTTTATAGACGAAATGAACAATACTCAACCTGATATAATAATTGGCAGTAGAAATAATGAAAAATCAAAAACAAAACGATCATTCAAACGTACTCTCATAAGTAAAACATTTGCTATACTAAAAAAATTAATTTGTAATATTTACTACCAAGATACACAATGTGGTTTCAAATTTTTTAAAACTAATACAGCCAAAGATATTTTTGAAAAAATAACAATAAATGGTTTTACTTTTGATGTAGAGATGTTGGTAATAGCAAAAAATAAAGACTATTCCATAAAAGAAAAACCAATTGAATGGGTTGAAGCAAAAACTACTTCCCTGAATATTTTCAGACAAGTTTTCAAAATGTTAAATGATTTATTTTATATAAGAAAAAATATCAAAAAAGGACTATACAACTAGTCCTTAATTTTATATAAAATGTGCTTCCCTTCTCTCTTTACTTCTTCAAAATTTTCTTCTAACTCTGACAAATAATCTTTTAATAACTCATTATCTTCTGGATATATTGCTACGATATAATCTGGATAAGGAAATTCTTTAAACAAATTTTTACCCACACGTAAATGACTATTTATCCTATAATTGTGATAAGTATTTTTATGTTGCACCAAAAACCCAATTGCCGCCTGATCCACCATAAACAAAACCTTGTCTTCTTCTATATTTTTATTTAAATATTCAGCAAATATTCTTGGCGATTTGTTATGGTACAAAATATCCCCCCTACTATTTATCAAATGAAAAGTCTGTACAGATAGCAAAAAAATAAAAGCAAATCCAAGTATTTTTTTAATATAAACTTTATGATCAAAATATTTTTTACAATACAAAAATGCAGGCCCAGCAAAAATCAAAGCTATAATATGAGCTGGAAAAAAATATCTATACCAACCTGGACTTTTCAAAAAGTATACAACATCTACCACAAGAAAAATCCAAAAAATCATCTCTTCTCTACTTAATTTTCTACTATTACTTTTAATCTTAAAAAAACAAAAGAAAACAACCAATAAAAGAAAATGTATAGGTGTACTTTCTGTAAAAAACTTTAAAAAATTAGCCTTAAGAGTTCCTTCATTGGTAATTTGAGAATTACTATAATAATCAAAAGTTTCTTTTAAATATCCTATTGTAAGCTCTCCTGGAAATAATGTTTTAAACCAAAGAAACAAAGGCAAAATCATGCCCACAAACAAAAGCAACCACCTTTTCCACTCCACTCTTTTACTTTTATACGCAAAATATAACTCTTCTACTGCCAGCGCAAAAAGTATTGGCAAAAACAATGGTTTGGTTGCTACGCATATACCAATCAAAAACCCAGCCAAAAGCGTCTTCCAGATTTTCTCACTATTTAAAAAGAAAAAAGAAGCTAACAAAAAAGTTATTCCTGGCAATTCCCCATTTGCACCCGTAAGACCATTTCCATATAATGGCAAAAATGATACCAACAAGGCAATACTTATATAAGCCGACTTTTCTGAATACCTATCCTTTACAAAGAAAAAAGTCAAAAATAAAAAAACAAAAATAAACATTATCATCACAATCTTTACTTGCCACAACCCAATACCAAACAATAAAAAAGATAAAGCAATTGGCGCTAAAACTGGATAATTATTTGTTATCAACCACGGCAATTGAGACACATAATCTTCTGGTGAAAGCCTAAAGCTATAAACCCCCGTCTCTACCCATGTTTTAACTATTCCTATATTTATACCCTCATCCAACCAAGGAGACGGGCTATCTGGAAAACCATAAAAAATAGAATATAAAAATATACCCAATATTATCGGTATCAATATTTTCTTATAATTTTTATCCAAAAAAGAAACGGCTTTGTTTATATTCATAATTATGATAATATATCTCTATCCTAAGGATTTAACCATAAAATACAATATTTTTCAAATTTTATGGACATAAATATATTATGAAATTAGCCATAATTATTCCAACTCTAAACGAACGAGGCTCTTTGCCACTATTATTTAACGAGATGGATCAAATATATCAAAACATAAAAGATAAAGGATTTGAACCAGAAATTATTATAATAGACGATAATTCAAATGATGGTACACAACAATTTGTAGAAGAATATTCCCATAATTCACCCTACAAAACAAAACTGATAGAGAGAAAAGAACGAGGTCTAGCAACCGCAGTCATTCGTGGCTTTACAGAAACAGAGGCTGATGTACTTTGTGTTATGGATGCAGATTTGTCTCACCCACCTGCGCTTATCCCTAAATTAATCGAAAATTCAAAAAGTTTTGACATAGTTCTGCCTTGCAGAAATATGATTGGTGGTGGCGCAGAAGAATGGCCAATACATAGAAAACTCACATCAATGTTCGCCACATCACTTGTGAAATTACTCGGTATAACAGTGCGAGATCCAATGAGTGGCTTTTTCTTGATTCACAAAAAAGTTATAGAAGATGTAAAATTAAATCCCATTGGCTATAAAATACTTTTGGAAATCCTAGTAAAAGGAAAATATAAAAATTATATAGAAGTACCCTATATATTTCGCAATCGTGCAGTTGGTAATAGCAAAATGAGTGGAAAAATAATCGGTCAATACCTCAAACATCTCTGGGAACTCAAAAAATGGCAAAAACAAAAAACAAGGACTTAGTCCTTGTTTTTTATGTATATTATCATTCCTTGAGCATACATAGACGGCCATATTTTATTCAAAATTGGCAATCCTTCGTATAAAATAAATTTAGACAGTCTAAACCCAATGGCCCGCACCCAAAATTTCATATCCTTTACTGTCCAAAAACGCACATGCTCTCCCGGATGAGCTATCCACTGCAATGGAAATCTACCAAACAAAAGTCTCAATCTATGCGCATAATAACCTGTGTTTGGAGTAGAAAAAATAAATCCTTTTTTTGCTTTGTCTTTTAGTCTATATACAAATTGCTCTGGATTTGGCATATGTTCTATTATTTCAAACCCAGTAATATAATCAACTTCTGGTAAATTTTTTATATTTTCCAAATCATTTATATCCATTTTTATAGCTTCCAAACCCAAACTTCTTACCCTCTCAATTGATTTTTCATCAATATCAACCCCTATTCCTCTTATATCCGCCTTATCTTTAAAATATTTCAATATGGCTCCGTCTCCACAACCAATGTCAAGTACAGTACTGCCCTTTTCTAGAAAACCCAGTACCAAATCAGCTCTTTGTTTTTGCCAATTAGACAAAACTGGTTCATCTGTTTGTCTACGTTTTTCCCAATAAGCCCCATGATCTTGAGATAAATTTGGACCAAACTTACACTCTGGATAAAAAGTTATTTTCTTAAAATCCTCTTTGATTTTCCAAACCAACTGCTTTAACATAATTATTTTAATATAAAATTTACTATCTCCTTAGCCCTACTTTCCCAATCATATTTTTTAACATCCAAATTAGCTTGCTTTACCAAACTATCAGACAAATCTTCTTGTGTCAAAACTTTTTTTATGCCATTAGCTAACTCCACAACATTACCCGCTTCTACCAATACAGCATTATCTTCAGACAATACTTCCCTTATAGATGGCAAATCTGATGCCACAATTGGCGTGCCAGAAGCCATATATTCAAACATTTTCATTGGAGATGTATAATGCGAAGATATTTTTTCTTCTCCACAATTTGGCAAAATTAAAACATCAACTGCATTCATCCAGTCTGGCATCTCATCGTGACTCTGCCAACCAATATACTTAAGATTTTTAAAATTATATTTTTCCTTAAATCTTTTCAAATCCACATCAGTACCACCTACAATATAAAAATCAAGCTCTGGTAACTCTTTGGCAGTCTCCGCAAATATATGCGCACCCTTCCATTTATAAAGATGTCCGGTATACAAAGCAATCTTTTTATCTTTTGGTATATGCAATTTTTTTCTTGAACTATCTTTTGTTCTATTGATATTAAATTTTTCAATGTCAACCGCATCACGAGCAATAATTATTTTATTTGCATCTACACCAAACTTGACCAAATCATCTTTTATATTTTGGCTAATAACAATTATACCTTTTACTCTTGACCATGTCTTTATATATTTTGATGATGGTTGCTGAGGTAGACTATGCACTTCATAATAAACGCTATTATAGACCTTTGATAATTCCAATGCTATATATAAATCACGCGTATAAAAAATATCAATATTCTCTTTTTTAATATAAGCTCTGACTGCATAATAAAAAGTCAAAGTTTCAATCCAAAAAAATATCTTTTTAAAAAATGGTAAATTAACCAAATCCAAACACCATACTTTAATAATAGAAAAATTTTCTTTTATACTATAAAATTTAAAAGGATTTTCTTTATGATTATTTTTCCTTGTCGGAACAACTAATACAACTTTCAAATCAGATGAAACCAAAGATTCACATGTCTTCACAATCTGGATTCCATGTGCTTTTTCAGTTGGTAAACGAATATTTGCAATATAAGCTAACGATTTCATATTTATATGTAATAAGAATTGAGGACATTATTTATAATTAAGCATTAGTTTGTTTATTTATTTTTACGGATTTGATACCCATAACAGGCATCACCCTCGGAGCCAAGGCGAGAATGAGTAAAAACAAATAAACAAACTAATGCGATCGTAGATGAAATATAAACAATGCTATTATATCTTACAACTTATTATATAAACAAACCCAATTTTTCCTTTAATTTGTCCATGCTTAATAGTAAATCAATTATAGCATTTAAACTTATTATTCCAAAAGCCATAATAAAAGCTTTTTCTTTGATATTTTTCTTATTTTGCCACAACAATACCGCTCCATATCCAGCTAATAATGAAAGCAATGGATATATTTGAAATCTATATCTAGTTTCAACCACAGTAATAAATAATATCAGTGGAGTTAAAAAAATAAACGCAAAAATATAATTTAACGTATTTGATCTTTGCGACCACAATTTAATAGAGGCATACAAAGACAAGACAAATAACAAAAGTGACCAAACAGCCGAAGACATCAAAAATAAAAATTGACTAATACCTGAATCATAAAACCAAAAACCCATCGGTCGTATAACACTAAAATATCTATTTATCCTAAGTGCGGTCAGACGAATAAAATCCAATGGATAATTACGAACAAAAATTTTAAATTCATCGATAGACTTATCAGATACCAAATATGCGCCATATTCTACTATAAAATCCTCTACCTCCTCTGGCTTGTCTTGTTCACCAGTTGCACCAACATGATTGCCTATCCAAAAATTATAACCACCAGCTGCGCCAAAAGGCATTATTTTTTCATAAGCCATATAATTACGGACTGTCCACGGTGTAAATATAGCACCGATAGCCACAGACATTATAATTATTTGTTTGTATTTTTTCTTGAATACAAAATACAAAAATATAACAGGCAACACAAAAAGTACCGGTGGTCTCGCCAAAACAGCCAAGCCACTAATTATCCCTAAAGATATAGCATTAATCCAAGATTTTGATCCAGAAATTTTCTCTTTATCAATAAAGTTTAAAAAATACCAAATAAGCCATGTCCAAAAAAATATATATAATGTCTCTGTCATAAGCATAGCAGAAATCTCTACTAAATCTGGAGAAAAACCAAATATAATAGTAGAGCCCAAAGCCATCAATTCAACTTTTTCGTATTTTTTAAATAAAATTTTAGCAGATAAATAAACAAAATAAGCGGACACAGTATGTAACAAAGCCTGAATTATCCAAACTACTTCATAATTGTGCCCAAATACCAAATAAATAAATGCCAAAAAATATTGGTATAATGGACCGACTCTGGTTATGGCTTTATCAAACTTAACATCTGCGCCAGCATCTTCTACAAAACCATTACCAGAAATTATATTTTGAGCAATATGATCATAGGCTCTAGCGTCAACCACTGGATGAATTCTAAAAACAAAAGAATAGGCAATACACAAAAAAAGAGACCCTAACAAAATATATAATAAAGGTTTCTTTTTGAGATTATTTTTAACCTCCTCAAACATAGATGAATTTAATTAGTAAACCTGTATTTGATTATACAATAAATTGCACGGACTCCATCTTTCCAATTTATCTTTTTACCTTCTTCATAAGTTCTATGATCATACGAAATAGGTACTTCAAAAATTTTAATACCTTTTACTTTAGCTAATTTTGCGGTAAACTCTGGCTCAAACCCAAATCTATTTTCACGCAACTCAAAATTATTTAATATCTCTTTTTTAAAAACCTTATAACAAGTTTCCATATCTGTGAGAATCAAATTTGTAAACATATTAGACAATAATGTCAAAAACTTGTTACCCATAGTATGCCAAAATTTTAATACTTTATGAGAACCTGGTTGTAAAAATCTAGAACCATAGACCACGTCCATACCATCTTCCAATATTGGTTTTAACAAAACTTTATATTCATCTGGATTATACTCCAAATCAGCATCTTGAATAATTATTATCTCACCTTTTGCCTCCTTGAAACCACGACGAATGGCAGCTCCTTTGCCCATATTTTGTTCTTGACTATAAACACTAAGGCTATACTTTAACGCCAATTCTTCTAAAACTTTTTTTGAATTATCTCTTGAACAATCATTGACACATACTATTTCTTTTTCAAGTCCAAGGACATCCGCCTCTTTTACTCTTTTCAATATTTTTTCAACTGTTTTTTCCTCATTATAAACTGGGATAACAATAGATACTTTACTAAACATATATTTATTTAATTATTTCTTTTCAACTATTAAGGCCATTTGCTTAGCACCAGGCCTTATCGGTGAATTTAGATAAGCTCTAATTACTAACCTAGGTGTAGGTATAGAACTACTCTTAAATGAATAAGGAGTAATTTTTGGTAAGACTTTTATCAAATCAAAATTATTCTCTTTAAGTAAAGTAGAAAGACCCTCATGGGTAAATATTGTCCTATGAGTATAATCATCAAAATACTCACGCCAACAATACCTAAAGTTTGGTTGTAAAATACACAATCTTCCACCCTTTTTCAACACTCGGTTAATTTGTAAAATTATTTTTTCAACATCTTCAATTATAAAATGTTCAAAAAAATTACTTGCTAAAAACATATCTACTGAATTATCTTCAAAAGAAGATAATTCAGTCGCATCTTGGACTAAAGCTTCTGTGCCATTTTTAGCATAATCTCTAACAATTGGAGAAATATCTATTGCTACCTTTTTATTTGCTTTTACATTATTTATCCAACAACAATAACCAGCGCCTAATTCTACAACTTTATCTAATTGTTTTGGATAATAAGCAGAAAAAAAACGATTCAACTCTTCCCAAACAATATCTCTTCTGCCATCAGCTGTTAATCTTTCTTCAAAATATTTTTCTGTGTACATACTTTTTTATTTCGTATATATTTACAATAAATCTCCCAAGCTCCAAATACACCCAACATAACAACAAACGGAAAAAATGGCATATTATATCTACCAGAATTTGAACCATTAGCTATGTTCCCTGTCAACAATACATTCAAAGCCAAAAAGCTCAACAAAAAACTAGTCCAAAGTCTATATTTTTTAATCATTAAGGTAGATAAGGCTAGTAGTACTAAACCATACCAAAAAATGAACAAAAATGCAACCACAGGCTTAAGTACATACTGAGGAAAATCTGGCTTTTTAGGAAGAAGCACATGATCAGCCAAATACCCATAATCAGCCTTAAAAAAACCTTTAAACGCACCCGTTAGATGAAACCTAATAAAATCTATAGGATGTCTAGTTATCAAATCTCGCAAATATTCCTTATAAAATGGATGATTATTATATTCATAATGATAATATGTATATTTATTTGGTCTTCTCATATTATCTGATCCAGGAAACTGATAATAATCAGGTGGTGGTTCAAGCCAATAATGTGGAATATTATGCAATTTAGCAAATGGTTCTGAAATATATATATGAATTGCCATCCACCCATTGCTAGACAATGAAAAATGTCCAAACTGTTTATAATTTCTTGCCATCCAAGGAAAAAGAACTAAGCAGAAAAAAAATACTACTAATACTACAGGTTTTATAAAAGGCTGTTTTTTTATTTTTTTTGTCCTTAAAAAATTTTTTACACTATCTTTGTGCATATAAAGAAGTGTTATTATTACAATCGGAAATAAATACAAAAAAATTGGCCTTACTTGAGCAGTAATCCCAATCATCAAACCAGCTAATCCATATTTTTTCTTTATAAAAAACAAAACAAAAAATGCAAAAAATACACCAGCAAAATGGTCAGACATCAAAAGATTTGACCAATAAATCATTGTCGGATCAAAAGAAAAAATTACAGACGATATTATTCCTACGTATTTGTTGTTGAACAATAATAATGCTATTTTATAAATCAAAACTGAAACAATACCAGCTAAAATATTTTGCACCATTACTATAGTAATATATGGTGTACTAAATAATCTAAATGGCAATAAAAACAATGGATATCCTGGAGTCCTCATAGCATCTGGTACTAACTCTGGATGCACCAATGCTTCACTAAAAATATTATTATACAAAATATTATTTGCCAACTTTACATACACAGTCGTATCTGAATAAGAAACAAACACATCTTCACCAAACATTCTCTGTATTACTATTGCATAAATTGCACGAATAGAAAAAGCTAATAAAAAAAGTATAATTTCTATATTATATTTTTTTATTAATTTAATCATAATTATTTCTCTTTATGTTTTTTTGAAAATATCCGTTCTTTGAGTATAAAAAAAATCATTATAATACCAAGTTTGACTGCTTTAGAAGTTTTTCCTGTTATTTTTGATTCCCCTTTTCTTGGACAATAATGCACTGGAACCTCAACACAAGGTATATTATATTGCAAAACTCTTATCATAAATTCTGGAGAAAACCACGAACCAGGTACTGTAAATCTATGTTTTATTTTATCATAAGCAAGTTTATGAATGACTTTGAAGGTGCAACCGACATCAGTAAGAGATGGTCCATTAAACAAATACTCTAAAAATTTTGCAACTCCCCAATTGCCCAAGCGAATACCAAATTTCATATTAGCGCCAGACCATATCAAAGCTCTTGATGTTCTTGTACCAAAAACAACTTGATAATCAACCGAATAAATAAGCAACTTTTCTATATCTTTTGCCAAAAATGTACCATCTGGTTCAACAGTAACAATCAAATCCCCATTAGCTTCCTGCATACCTCTTTGCAAAGCAGAACCATAACCTTGTCTTGTTTCTAGCACATACCTAGCATTTGTTTTCAAAATCTCTTCTTTACTCCTATCTGTAGAATTATTATCTACTGCAATAACTTCATCTACTGACGGTTGTGATAAAAAAGATTTTATTGCATTATGTATATTTTCCTCTTCATTATATACAGGCAATACTACTGAAACACGCATTCCATTATACATATAAATATTTTAAAAATAAAAAATTAAAATAATTTATCCTTCCACGTACGTGGTGTAATATCAGAAACTATTTCCAAATCCAAATGATACCTAAATGGCTTGACACCACGATCTCTTATATAATTAATCATAGAACGAATGCCATCTTGCAAAGATGTTTGTGTTTTATAGCCAAGTAAATTACGAGCTTTTTGAGCACTACAAGTAGCAACTTTAACTTCACAAGGTCTATCAGCCATATAAATTGGTTCTAAATTAAAATTAAGTTGCTCTGCTATCACTCTGGCAAGCTCATTAATAGTAATCAATTCTTCATCAGGTCCAATATTTACTATATGTCCAACAACTTCATCAGAAGTACCCAATAATTTTAATGGATTAACAACATCTTCAATAAAAGAAAAACATCTCTGTTGTTCACCATCACCATATATAACAGGTTGTCTATTTTGCAACATTAAATTGATCATAATAGAAGCTACATTTCTATAAGGATCATCATATTTTTGTCTAGGCCCTATAATATTATGTGGCACAGCTATAACATATTCCATATTATGTGTTTCACAAAGATTTCTAACGGTTAGTTCTGATGCAAGCTTGGCTATGCCATATGGATCCTGAGGTTTGGGAATCATTTCTTCTCTAAAAGGTAAACTTTCTTGTGTGCCATATCTAGCCATACTAGAACAAAAAACAAAGCGTTTCACTTTATTTGAAATTGCAGATGAAAGTACTGATGTCGCAATACCATAAGTATTCTTTGTAATCAGATGAGGAGAAAACACACTCAAACCTTCATAAGCAGTACATGCGCAATGATAGACTATATCAACGCCTTCCATGATTTTTACCATAGCTTCCCTATCCCCACAATCATACGAAAAAAACTTAACCCCCGGTGGGACATTATCCAAATAACCTCCAATTAAATTATCACAACCGATCACTTTATAACCATCTTTTAGCAATCTATCTGCCAAATGACTTCCTAAAAATCCAGCGACTCCTGTAATAAAAACTGTCTGTTGAATCATGTTAAAATATTTAAATAATGATTAAATCATATATTATTAAAAATAAAATTGCAAGCTTAAAATAATCAACTATCTTATACCAAAATTCTTAATTTCCTTTTGGCTATGCTTATTTAAAACTACAAAATTAATATCCACTAAATCAGATAATAAAATATTATTATTACTGACTAGAAAAAACCGATTTTCAGTTACTGATTCTATAACGCCTTTTTCTAAAAGATACTTTGTATACATAACACCGTCAAGGTCTTTAAACACAATTTTATTATCTTTTGTAACACTACTAATTAATAACTCATCTTCAGTATCAAATACTTTATTATTATTTGTATCCTGATAAATACTAAATAAAGACTCAGTATCTAAATCATTGGATAAACCAAAAGCTATTTCATCCAAAATATTAGTTACAAAACTTTCAGTAATAATATCTATAGAAATAATTTTTTCATCATATTTTTTCGTCTCTACAATATAAGAACCTTGTTCAAAAATATTTTTTAAATTATTAAAATAATTAATAAAATTATTTCTAAATCTCTCAACATCATCATCAAAACTAAAATTACTCTTCCTTTTTAATCTATCTCTATAAAAATCTAATTTTGTATCTTTATAGACTTCATCATAAAAAGAAATATCATCATTCAAATTATCTTTATCACTAATATATTCCCACAAAATTTCATTACGCCTATGACGAAATTCAGGCACACTCAAAAATCTATCTACAATTGGATTATATTTTATGTCAATTTGTTCTATATTAGATGGAATATTTTCATGCCTATGATTCATATCCATATTTACATCCCATACAACTGGCTCAAATCTTTTACTCTCCGGATCAAAATAAAGACGTAAATTACTTATACCTTGATGATAACTCTGAGCTAAAAGATAATGGACATTCCATTTTAAAAATTTTTCAATATCAACAATTTTTTCTACTTCTTCTGCAAATGATTTATTATCCTCAATAGAAAAAATCTCAAACAATTTTTTTAACTCATCATATTCATCACCATCTTCATTGCCAGCAGATAATTCCCACAAAGATGTATAACTTTTTATACAGTCATAATATGCTTCACGATCCTTACAAAAATCACTACGTATATCTCTTGTCTTAAACAATTTTCCTTTACTACTTTTTCCAATATTATCCAAATATTCATTAGACCAGCCTTCTTGCTGTAAATAAACCCCATGTAACTTTCCATTGATACGCAAATTAATAAATTTTGTATCTACATATATAAGGTCAAACTTTTTTGCTCTATAACTATTTAGATATTCAACAAAATATTTTCTATCTAATGGCAATATAAGATTCAATTTTCTAATCCCTTTAAATGTTTTATCTTTATCAAATCTGATTGAATAAGATTTTTTATCAGCATTCCAATGAATATCCTGCAAGCCACGATAACTTATCTCAATATTATATTCCTTTCCATCAAAATAAAATTTTGCTGGAACAAGTGCTTTCATATCATCTTCAAAAACCATATCATCCCCTATCTCATTTAATCCTTCATTCATTTTTTGTAAATCATCATATTTAATTTCTATATTATATTCATCTAAAGTAGACCCACCTCTCATTTTTGGTAAATATACCAAATCTGCCAAATCTCGCATCTTATATGCTACATTTCTACCAAATTCAAAAAGACTACTGCCATAGGTAACTCTTTCCTTTATTTGAGGAAGAAATTTAAATACCAAAAAAGAAAATAGTAAAAATATCCCCAGCAATATTATTGATACTATTTTAAATCTCTTACTTATTATCATATCTTTTTTTCTTTTTTAATCTATAAAAAAAGTAAGCAGAAACACCTACAAAAAATAAAGTTGATAAAAATAATAAAGCTGTTATTTTTTTTAAATAAACAATCATAATCATTCTCAACCTTTCATAACTAAACCTAGGAATATTTTCTCTATAAGAAGGTAATCTTTCTTCTATTTTTTTAAAATTTAACCCTGCTATATCCTCGTGTACTGCAATAGGATTCACAACTATATCATCCTCAGACACAACTACATGCAAAAAATGTTGGGGAAATTTATATTCTCTTTCTGAGAAACCTACCCCATAATAATCAATACCATTTTCTTGATAAGCAAAATATGGCTGTCTAGAACCAACATCACCAACAAAAACTCCCAAAGTATTACTGTTTATAAATGGTACTACTTCAAAATTCCAATTATTTGATTCACTTATTGTCTGTCCCCTATTATTGCACAAATCAACCTCATCTTCATAAAATAAACAATGATGAACAAACACTATATTTTGCTTATCTTTTTTAAAATTTTCTTTTAACCATTCAAGTTGAGTACCCAATATATCATAAGTAGCAATTGGCGCAACCACATCAGAACTGTTTAAAAATAAAAAATTTATATTTTTTAATTCAAAAGATTGATATAAAGGTCCAATTTTTTCTATAAAATTTTGTCTATCATCAGACCTATCCTCTATATCGTGATTACCTGGTACAAAATAAACCGGCATACTAAATTTGTCGGTAATTTCAAGTATTACCTCCCATTCTGTTTGATGATTATTTGGTAAAGTGTCACCATTAAAAACAACGAAATCCGGCTTAAGCTGATTAACTTTTTCTACACTTTTTTCCAATGCTTCATAATCTGGATATATATGTCCAAATACTACAAAACTAACATCTTCTTTTTTATCAATCTGCGCAAAAACAAAATCTGGAACTAATAAAAATGCCAGTAAAAAAATTATTGTATATACTTTATTCATAATAATTTTTTAATAATCTGTTCAACAGTACTTTCAAGACTATGATTTTTAAACACTGCATCCCTCAAACTATCAGTATTAATTTCTTTGTATTTTGTTATCTTCTCAACCAAGTCATTTAAATCACCATCTTCAAATAAACAATTTTCAGGAAGAATATTTTTAAAGGTAAAATTGGATGTAATAACAGGTAAACCACTGGCCATTGCCTCAAGTACCGCTTTGTCTACCCCTCCAGTTCTACTAGCATTCAAAAATAAATCTGCTCGCTTATAATATTCTACAATATTTTCATATGGTACTTTTCCAACAAATTCTACTAATTCTTCCTCCTGCTCACGTTTTAAGTAACTTTTTAACTCTTCTAAATATTCCCTATCTTCATCCAAATAAGGCTCTCCAACAATCAAAAATCTAACTTTTTTATCAAGCTTTTTTTGTAAAATTATAACAGATTTGACTAAAATTAGCAAATTTTTGCTACTAGATACTCGCCCTACTGTAAGCATAACAAATTCATCATCTTTCATCCCAAGGCTGACTAGCCTCGGGCTGACTTCTCTACTTTCTATATTTGAAAATATATTCAAATCAATTCCATGCCCAGTAGCAATTACTTTATGTGATTTTATTGGAAATCCATCAATATGAGCTGTAAAAACATAATTTGTAATTATATGAGATAATTTTAATTTCCAAGTTAGAGATTTATGCAAATACCAAATACCCACTTTTTTACCAAACAAACGCGCAACCCAACCACCATAGACAATGTATTCAGGACACATATGTATCAAAACACTTCTTACTTTTGGTAAATATTTAAATAACAAACTCCAAAATATAAAAATTCTTTTGAATCTACTTATATCTTCTTCTTTTTTTAGAGAAGATACAACTACATTATCCGGTAAATTATATTCACCAACTTTATTTGCAATCACATAAACTTTATCAGCTTGTTTAGAAAATTCTCTAAGCCAACCACAAAAAAATCCAAGATTAGAATCTCTTTCATCTACTGTTTGAGTTATAATCAACAAATTTTTATTTTTCATAACATTCACTCTATTATTTATATCTAGCTATTAGTGTATTTGTATCCCTTGATCCTGGCACTAAATCAGCTAACAATCTAAATATTGCAAGCATAATATTTCTTGGAAATTTATCTTTGCCATTAAATAATGGAGAGGTGCGAGAATTCTGTGCTTTGATAATCTCTAACCCAGACCACTCTGCCATCTGAGCCAACTCTTTTATAGTATATTCTCGCCAATGACCAACAAAATTATCCCCTTCATCAAAAAATGGCTTCAAATCACGGCAAGCTGAACGTCCACACATTACACGACATCTATTCAACAAATCTACCATATTAGGCACAATACAAAAAAATAAACCACCTTGTTTCAAATTACGCAAACAAGAATCAATAAACTTTTTTGGAGATTTTTGATGTTCTAATACAGCTATATTCATCACACAATCATACTTTGTAGTATTTACAAAATTAAATATATCTTCATTTAAAATAGACACGTTATTCTTTTGCCATACTTTACTCAAACTTTCTAATCCATTTTCTTTGACTGATAAATAATTATTTGGTTGAAAAATATATTTGTCTAATCCAATGACTTTATATCCCAACTTGGATAAAGTAATCATAGATATACCTATACCACATCCAACATCCAAAACAGTAGATCCAACCGGAACATACTTTACAAAAAATTCTAAATTTTTTAAATTATTCCTAAATTCCCATCTCTGCCTATCACTATAAGGTGAAAGTTCATTGTAAGAATACTCCAAAGCTTCTTTTATATTCATATATATATTAAAAAAATTTCTTATACCAAATTTGAAAAGTAATTAATGCCCACAATAAATTCATATTATATGCTTTCTTATTAATATGATTATCTAACATTTTTCTTATTTCATCAAAATTAAAATATTCTTTTGTTTCTGGTATATAATTCTCAGACAAAACTTCATACGCCAATTCTTTCATATCAGTCCGCAACCATTCTGAAACTGGTGAGAACCACCCTCTTTTTGGTTGATTTAAAATATAATCTGGAATATATTTACTCATCGCTTCTTTAAAAATTGCTTTCGTATTTTTTCCTTTGATCTTCCATTTTGTTGGAATTTTCAAAGATAATTCTACCAAACGATGATCAAGTATTGGTACCCGTTGCTCAAGTCCGTAGGCCATAGACATTTTGTCACTACGAATTAAAGATTCGTCTACTAGCCATGAACGAATATCTGCCCACATAAATTGCTTTTCAAAATCTTCAATTTTATTATTAAAATAATTTTCTCTATATATTTTCTCTACACTCAAATAATTACTATATTTATTTTTTAAAAATAAAGAAATATCTTTCTCTTCTTGGGCCATAAACGATAAATATCTTTTCTCGTCTGCAGGTAAATTTAATTTTGCTAAAGACTTATTTTTATGCTTGAATAAATTAATAAAAAGATTTCCAAATGACACTCTCAAAAAGCTAGGAATTTTTTGGTAATTACTTATCAATTTACTCATACGATAACGTTCATAACCACCAAACAATTCATCCCCACCGTCTCCTCCCAAAACTACTACCACCTCTTGACTAGTCCTCTTAGATAAAATATAAGTAGCAATTTGCGTAGCATTAGCGACTGGCTCATCCATATGTTCAATCACATCAAACAAATTATCTCGTGCGTCAGAGCCTGTAATTTCTATTTCTGTATGGTCTGTTTTATAATATTCACTTGTCCTTTTTGCCAAATCTGCATCTATATTGAATTTATTGACCTTCACATCATAATTGGCTGAAAAAGTTTTTACTTTGCTCTTTGTGATTTCACTTACAAGTCCTGTTATAACAGTAGAATCAATTCCACCACTTAAAAATACCCCAACCGGTCTATCTGAAATTAATTGTAATCGTACAGAATCTTTCATCAAATTTCTTATTTGCGATATTGCTTCTTTCTTGTCTTCAATATTTGCAAAGTCCTTTGGCTCCCAATATTTTTCTTTAGTTAATTTATTATCCTTGTAAACTAAATATGAACCTGATTCTAATTTATTTATTCCGTCAAACATTGTTAATGGCGCTGGCACATAAAGAGTCCTAAAATATATGTTTAGTGCATCAGTATTTATTTTCCTCTCTATACCATGCTCCAAAATACTTTTAATTTCTGAAGAAAAAATAAATTTATCATTATCATAATAATAATATAATGGTTTTACACCTACTCTATCTCTAGCCAAAAATATACTTTTATCACTCTTGTCAAAAATTGCAAATGAGAAAATTCCATTAAATTTTTGCAAACATTCAACTCCATACTCCTTGTATGAATTTATAATAACTTCTGAATCACTATCTGACAAAAATTTGTAACCCTTACTCTTCAAATCCTTCCGTATATCTTGAAAATTATAAATTTCTCCATTAAATACCAAAACCAATGAATCATCTGTACTAAACATAGGCTGACTAGCTTTGTCTGACAAATCAATAATCGCTAGTCTAGTATGTCCCAAAGAAATATTATCACACACAAATATGCCATCACCATCAGGGCCACGGTGCTTTATTTTGTTATTCATTTTTCTTATTAATTCTTCACTGGAAAAATTGAAACCATTTATTCCACACATAAAAATAGTTCTTAGCTATTAGTCCATAGCCAATAGTTCAATTGATTTTAAACATATAATTTCTCACGATATTTATATAACATTTTTAAAATTTCCAATAAAAGATTATCAGCTTTAGTAAATAATTTTATTCCTGCAAAATTTAATTTTTTTGCTATGACAATTTGAGTTTCAAGTTCAGTTGCAGAACCAAAGGAAATGTTAACAAACTGCGCATTTTCTTTTTTACTCTTTCTTGCATACCCTTCGGCAATATTGGATGGTATTGAAATTGCACACCTTCTCATCTGTGAAATAATACCAAATTTTTCTTCCACTGGAAACAAATTTGTTAATTTATAAATTTCTACCACTAATTCAATAGATTTCTGCCAAACAATCAAATCTTTATAAGTATTCATAGTTTTTACTACTGGCTACTGGCTATTGGCTATTGGCTATTGACTAATGGCTTCCAAATCTGCTTCTACCATCAATTTAACTAATTCCTTAAACTTTACTTTTGGTTCCCAACCAAGTTTTTCTTTGGCTTTTGAATAATCACCTACCAATAAATCTACTTCGGCCGGACGCAAGAATCTCTCATCAAACTCTACATAATCTTCCCAATTCAAATTAACAAAACCAAAAGCCTCTTCCAAAAATTCTCTAACTGTATGTGTCTCACCTGTAGCTATAACATAATCATCCGGTTCATCTTGTTGGAGCATCAACCACATTGCCTCTACATATTCTTTTGCATAACCCCAATCCCGTTTAGAATCTAAATTTCCTAATATAATCTTATTACTTAATCCATTTTTAATTTCTGCCACCCCTTTGGTGATTTTTTTAGTGACAAAATTCTCTCCTCTTCTAGGAGATTCATGATTAAATAAGATTCCACTACAAGCAAACATCCCATAACTTTCACGATAATTTATTGTCTGGTGATGCGCAAATACTTTTGCACATGCATAAGGACTCCTAGGATGAAAACAAGTTTTTTCATTCTGCGGAGTTTCAGATACCTTCCCATACATTTCACTACTTGAAGCTTGATAAAACTTTGTTTTTATTCCACTATCTTTAATTGCCTCTAACAATCTTATAACACCCACACCTGTAATATCTGCAGTATACGCTGGTATATCAAAACTAATTCTAACATGACTTTGAGCTGCTAGATTATATATTTCATCTGGCTGTATATTATACAAAAGCTTAGAAATATTTGTCCCATCAGACAAATCACCATAATACAAAAATAATTTTTTATCTTTATATTTTTCAAATAAATGCTCAATTCTAGAACGAAATAATATACTATTTCTTCTTACAATTCCATGAACTTCATAACCTTTCTCAAGTAATAACTCCGTCAGATATGAGCCATCTTGCCCTGTAATCCCAGTAATAAATGCTTTTTTTATCATAAATAATAAATTTACTTGATTATATTGATTAAACAATGTCTATATTAAAATAAATATATTTTAACTATTTAATTTATTAAAAAAATCTTTAAATATAGAAATTGTATATTCTCGTTCTTCTTGACTTATTTTTTCATGACAACCAATATAAAAACCATTGTTATTAATCCACTTGGAAACTGGATATTCATTTTCTATTTCTCCAAAATCTTTAATAACAACCGGTTGATTTATCAAAGGGAGCATATCGCGAGTCTCAATATTATTTTCCTCCAAAAACATAACCAAATCTTTTTTTATTATTTTTTCATCTTTTATAACTATCGGAAACATCATATAGGCATGTTCTCTATTAGGTTGGATATGTGGTAATTGGATAAAATTTTCAAATTCAGATAATTGTGAAATATAATATTGAGCGCACTCAAACCGTCCATCAATAATTTTGTCATGCTCCTCAAACTGCGCTAAAGCCAAAGCGCCTTCCATCTCTGTAACCCGAGCGCTATAACCAGGTCTCACAAAAGAAAAACGTCGCAAAACAACATTCTGTAACTCCTCTTTTGACAAACCCTTGTCATCATCAATAGATATATAGATTGAATCTCTTCCATGATTCATCAGACTTCTTAAAATAACGGCATATTCTTTATTGTTAGTAAGAGCTAAACCACCAACACCAGAAGTAAGCAAATGTGCCATATAAGTTGAAAAACAACTAATATCACCAAAAGATCCAACTTTTTTTTCTTTATAGGAAACAAACATTGTTTCACATGAATCTTCAATTATTTTTAAATTGTATTTAGCACTAATTTCTAAAATTGGATCCATATCTGCTGGCTGACCAAACAAATGTACTACCATAATAGCTTTTGTATTTGAGCTTATCTTTTTTTCAATTTGTTTTGGATCAATATTGTACGAATTACTTTCTACATCCACAAAAACTGGCTTCAAACCTTGGTCAACTATTACATTATAATCAGAAATAAAAGTAGTTGCTGGTAAAATTATCTCCGCTCCTTGAGACCAATTATGCGCTTCTTTTAAACAAGCTATAGACAAACGCAAAGCATCAGTCCCACTATTCATCATAACCCCATATTTTGCACCGTGATATTCCGAGAATTTTTTCTCAAATTCCTGAAGATATTTGCCATAAGACAATCTACCAGAATCTAGTACATCATTTACATATTTTTTGGCATTTTCTGAAATATTAGCTGTACCAACACCAACTTGTTTTTTTGCTTTATCCATAAAAAATATTATTTTTTACCTAAATATTCCAACCTCTATTTTCTTTATTATTACTATAGTTTAGCACATTTTTCTTGCCTGTCAATCTTTCAATAATCATAAAAAATACCTAAAAATCATTTCAATGCCTCTAAAACCAGACTATCATATTTTTCATTAGAAAATAGATCTTTACTTTTTTCTACAGCTTTTAAAGAAATTTCTTTTCTAAAATTTATATCCAATAATTTTCCTAAAGCCAAGACAAATTCCTCTTTGCTTTTGGCACACAAAATATCCTGTCCACATTCAAAAGAATAGCCTGCCAAACCTCTTTCTGAAACTATTGTAGGGAAACCACGCACAATTGGTTCAAAAATTTTTTGTTGCATACCAGCACCAGAAAGAGACGGTATCAAAGCAATATCCATACCATCCAAAAATTTATTCAAATCATCAACAAAACCTACATAACTTATAGAGCTAATCTCATTACATTGGTTTTTAAGATATTCAGGCAACTTTCCACCAGTAATAAAAAATTTAAATTTACCTGGATATTTCTTATTAGCTAATGGTGCAACTTCCTCTATCACAAATTTTACTGCCTGAAGATTGTGCTTTACATTATAAGTACTGCCCATAAAAAAGACATTCAACACTTTTTTATCCTGTATATTATTATTTTTACCTATAAAATTTGATAATGCTCTGAGTGGTAGGGTTTTAATTTTTTTAGCGCCTAATTTTTTATACAAAATATTTTCATCTGGAGTGATTGCAAAAAAATAATCACTTTTTTTAATACTTACAAATTCAGTAAGTGTTTTTATCTTTGATTTTAAAATATTAACAAAACTATAACCCTCCTCTTCCAAAAGATTATTTGGATCATATATAAGTGAATGAGTAATGATCTTGCAACCATAACGACGAGCGATTGGATACAAAGGCAACATAAAAGTATAGTCAAACCAAACTATTTCTGGCTTCCAACTATTTAAAATTTCTTCCATTTTTCTCTTTATTATCAAATCATCATATTCATATACAGAACCATCCCAAAATGGTGGCCATAAAATTCTTTTTAATAAATATTTTAACTTTTCAAAATATTTCATTTTTTGATTATAACGATATGGAACCAAATGAATAGGAATATTATATTCCTTTGAAAAATTCAATATATCTTCCTTACTTTGAAAATCAAAAATCTTCCCAATAACTTGGACATCATAACCTAACCTTTTCAACTGTTTTATTCCTTCCATTCTGTCTTGCTCACATGCTCCTGAAGTAGGTATAGGAAAACGTGGTGTGATTAATAAAATTTTCTTACTCATACAATCAAAACTATATTTAATATTATATTATTTATATATCCCAATAATTATATATATCTTCAATCATTTTTTCATAATTTATCAAAGGACTCCAATCAATTAACTTTTTTAATTGTCCATTATCACCATATATGTCTATGACATCATCTTGACGAACAAATTCAGGATTAACTCTTATGTCAATATCCTTTAACCCAGAGAATTTTTTCCCATATTGAATGACATCATTTAGACTTATTGACTTGCCTCTGCACACATTAACTACAACACCAAACTTATCTTGCTCCAAAAGCATTACATAAGCCCTAACCACATCTCGCACATCCAATATATCACGCTTGATATTTATATCTCCAATCTCTAAAAATTCTCTCTTTCCATTCTTGATATCAACTATTTGACTAATAATTTTAGGAATTACAAAAGCGTCATTTTGCGCAGGTCCAGTATGATTAAAACTCCTAACCACAATAGTATTAATTTTATTTGAAAAACTCTTGACTAATGTTTCTTGCTTTATTCTTGACTGCGCATATGCGCTTTCGCCATTCAAAGGATGATTTTCTCTTACTGGTAAATTATTTGGTTTACCATATACATGGCTAGAACTCACAATTAAAACTTTTGTATCTCTTAGAGAAGATAATACCTCCAATAAATTTCTTGTGCCCTCTACATTGACATCATAAGTTCTTTCTGGATTAACTGATGCCAAACTCTGAGAACTTACACCAGCTAAATGAAAAACATAATTAGGTTTAATTGATTCAATAGTAGTACGAAGCAAATCCTTATCAGTGATATCAACACAATAATAATTTTTATTTTTTAAATTTTCATAGCCAATCCCAAAAACATTATAACCACCATCTTCAAGTTCACGCTTCAAGTATGGACCAACAAATCCCCTACTACCGGTTATCAATGCTATTTTACTCATATTTTTTAATTTCATTAATAAATCTTTCTTTATAATCAATTGGTAATATAATAACATTTTCACTTGGCTTCAATTCATAGTTAGCTACACCAACATCTGACATAATCACTTTTTTACCAGCCATATTTGCCTCCATTGGCACCATACCATAACCTTCACTTAAACTTGGAAACAAAACAACATCACAAGTCTTTATATAACTTATATGATCATCTGTCCAATCTTCAAATTTGATATTATTTTCTAGACCTAACATTTTTACTTTTTCGATCAAAATATTTTTCTGCGAACCACTACCAACCACAAGTAATAAATAATCTTTTTTTTCTTTAATTACTTCTGCAAAAATATCAATTAAAAAATCAATATTCTTGACAAGCTCAAGCCTACCAATACTTAAAAATATTTTATTATAAGCAGAATATTTTTTCTTCAAGTCTGTCTTGATTTGATATGATTCAATATATTCTTTATTCACTTCTATTGCTCTCAATTCTATTTTGTCTTCATTCACTCCCAATTCTAATAAATTATTCTTTATTCTTTCCCCTACTACTCTTATTTTATCTGCATTATACAAAACTATATATTTTGCCAAAAAATATTGTATAAAATTTTTAAAACCACTTTTTTTATAATAACTATTACCAAAAAAATCTCCGTGCAATTGAATCTCCAAATTAATTTTTGTCTTTTTCTTTAAAATCAAACCTAATAAACCAGTAAAAAATGGATCTTGTGTTGTTATCAAGTCAATAACATATTTTTTAATGATAATCTCGCCTTTCTTTTTTAATTTTATAAATTGTTTAATTTTATTACCACCAATTCCCCAAACTTTAACCTCTGGAGACAATTCTACAAACTTATCTATAGTATTTGGTACAATAATATACAATCTATCATATACACCATAATCAACCATGCGTTTCGCCACCATAGAGTTACTGTCCAATATTTTATTGTCTAAACTTATCATTAATTTTGGCATATTTTTTTTAATATAGAACTTGTACTATCAACCATTGATTTTAAGGAAAATTTTTCAAAAAATATATCCTTTTCTTGATCTGACCATTCTAAATTCATTTCTCCATTTAACAAATTCAGAATTTTATTTTTTATATCTTCCTTATTGTTCAACTCAAACAAATCGCCATTTTTACCAGGAATAACTAATTCTGAATTTCCGCCTGCTCTGCTTGCCAAAACCGGCGTATTAACATGCAATGCTTCTAATATCAAATGCGACAAACCTTCATAGCCACTATTTAGCACAAAACAATCAGCCTTATTTATTTTACACATCAATTCTTTGCGACTTAATTGTCCAGGAATTTCAACCACGCCTTCCAATTTTAATTCTATAACTTTATTTTTCAAAAACTTCAAATCTGGACCATTTCCATATATCTTTAATTTTGCATTTTTTTGTTCTTTCAATATTTCTGGCATAATTTCAATCAATTCCAACATCCCTTTCCAAGGTACAAGCCTACCAGCAGAAATAATCCATTTTTCCTCTTCTGCTTTTTCAACCGGACACACCCCAACATAACTAGATGAATTATAAACTACAACTACAGAATTTTCAGATACACCCCAACCTACTACAATATTTTTCAAATAAAAACTAGGAACTATAACTATGCTACTATTTTTAACAACTATTTTTTGAATCCATTTTAATAATCTGACCATAAAAGAATAATTATTTTTTGTCTGAAAAATATCTATAGAATCTTTTACACCAAACCTCTGCACACCTTGTTCCCAAGCATAATCTCCTACAACTTTTACAACTAACTTTTTGCCAGTCAATTTAGATGCGATCATGGCTGGAAAACCAGCATTGACCGGTCCCATAGCATAAATTACATCGCTCTTTATTGCATTTTTAATCAAAAGAAAAATATATTCAAAATATTTTAAAAATTTATTTTTATTTTTTACAATATCTATTTTACAAATAACAACTTTTTTATCTGAATCTGGATTTAATGAAACAATTTTAACATTCTCACCTTTTTTAGTAAGTTCATTCGCAATTGTAACGCTATATGTAGCCGGACCACCAAATTGTGGTGGAAATATATCGGCAGCGATCAATATATTCATAAATAATCAAATTAAATCTTTAAAAATATTATTCATATTTTTTGCAATCAAATCCCAATTATACTTTTCTATTACCATCTTATGTGCATTAATCTTGACTTTTTCTACCTCTTCTTTATTCTTTTCATCAATTATATATTTAATTTTTTCTGCAATACTCTTAGGATTAAACACTTCACAAAACCATCCTGTTTCTCCTTCTACAAGAAAATCTGGTATACCACCGACTTTTGTACCAATCGTCGGCAACCCACTTGCCATTGCTTCTAAAAATGCATTACCCAACCCTTCAGACAAGCTAGGTCTACAAAATATATCTGCCTTTGATAAATAGTTACTAACTTCTTTTTGATTAATACTACCAACAAAATATACCCTCTCTCTTAAATTATTTTCTTTTACTACATTTTCAAGATGATCTCTCAATTCCCCATCACCTAAAATAGTCAAATGCACATTATTATCTAAATAACTCATTGATTTAATCAAATCTTCTATTCCATTTTTTTTGACCAATCGTGAAACTGTAATAACTTCTATATGATTAGAAAATTTTTTGTACTGACTATTACTTTCATCAGTAAAATTAACTAAGTCAACTCCATTGGGTATTATATCTACCTTAACCTTTGACCCCATATCACAAGCCCAATCTCCAAGGTATTTACTAATTGCTTGTATCCTATCAGCCATCTTAAATATCTGTTTAAAATATGGCCAAATAAACCAAACTCTTTTATAAATATGATATTTACTATCACCTTCTTGTAATGTCAGTAAAAAAGGTACTTTTTTATTTTGTTTTTTATAACGTAAACCGGCAAATCCACCAAAACTAGCCATGATTGACCATACAATATCAAATTTACCCAAAGATTTTGCGTATTTTGGCCCGGAAAAAATCAGACGAAACTTGTCCCAGTTATTCCCCTTGCCAATCCGGTGGATATATAAATTATGTAATTTCTCCTCTCTTGGTAATTTTTTATCTAACTTTGATGCAATCATAACAAATTCACAATCTTCAATCCTGTCAGTGATTTCTTTTACCGCAATTTCCGCTCCACCAATCAACGGAAAATAAGCAGTTGAAAAAATTAAAATTCTTTTTTTACCCATAAAAAAGTGCGAGGTTTAATTTCTGGCATGTTATAATTTTATATTTTAAGCCTGATTTTAAAATTTTCTATAGTTTTTATCAGACCCTCTTCTAATTCAATTTTTGGTTCCCAATCTAATACCTTCTTAGCAAGTGATATGTCTGGTTGGCGTTGCATCGGATCATCCTCACGAAATTCACCATTAAATATTAACTGACTTTTACTATTTGTTAATTCAATAACTTTTTTGGCTAATTCTTTTATAGTAAATTCATTTGGATTACCTAAATTGACCGGACCTGTAAAATCAATATCCGAATTCATCATCTTAGTAATACTATCAACAAGATCATCAACATAACAAAAACTACGAGTCTGTGAACCATCACCATCAATTAATAAATTTTCATCTTTCAAGGCATTTAAAATGAAGTTAGATATAACACGACCATCCTCAAAAGCCATACGTGGACCATATGTATTGAAAATCCGGATTACCTTTATTTCCATTCCATGCATACGACGATAATCAAAACAAAGTGTTTCAGAAACTCTCTTCCCCTCGTCATAACAAGCTCTCGGACCAATTGTATTTACATTGCCTCGATAACTTTCCACTTGAGGGTGAACATCAGGATCACCATAAACTTCCGAAGTTGATGCTTGTAAAAATCTAGCATTGTGTCTACGAGCCAGTCCAAGCATATTTATTACGCCGATTGTATTGGCTTTGATTGTCCTAACCGGATTTTCTTGATAATGAATCGGGCTAGCCGGACAAGCTAAATTATATACCTGATCAATTTTTTCATCCAAAAATAAAGGCTCAATAATATCATGTTCAATAAACTTAAAATTTTGATTACTTTCTAAATGTCTTATATTGTCATATGAACCAGTAAAAAGATTATCAACACAAAAAATTCTATTATTATCAGCAAGTAATTTTTCGCATAAATGAGAACCAATAAAACCGGCCCCACCTGTAATTAAAATATTCATATTTAAATTATTAGAATCATCAGTATTATTTATAATTAAGTATTATTTCCAATTATTTATTTTTACGGATTTGTTTGTACCAACAGACAAACACCTCGGAGCCCGTAGGCAATGTGTAAATTGAAATCCAGCCTAAGGAGACATACAACCATAATAATAACTTTATTTATCTATTTTGTCAAGTAAAAAAATGGCTAATTTAAGCAAAAATTTTATATAATAATGATGATTGATGTAAGAATTAATAATTAAAATTTATAGACTTTAAAGACATCTTCATTACGATGATTTTTAATAAATTCAGGTTCAATACCCTTCTCTAATAAATATTTCTCAAAAGCAGTAGTCTCTACTTTTAATTTGTATGGCGCATAGAGCGGACCGACATTAAAATCTTTTTGTTCCACGCCGGTAAAATAAAGAAAATGTTCCACTCCTTGTTCTCTATAATATTCATCCCATTTGTCCCCAGTAATATTGAAAAACGCCTCATCAGACATTACTGGCCAACTATTATAAATAAGCCTTCTTTGAAATGTCCATAAACGAGACAAAAAATTAAAATCATAATCATAAATAATAACCAATGCATATTTTGTAAAATTTTTTCTTGTCTCATTTTCTATCTGTTTATTTTGCAAATCTACCATAAATTGATATATAGGCTTGCCAAAGGCATCGGAAGTTTTGCCATACAAATAATCATCTAGGTAATCATTTACCTCAACAAAACCAAAATTTTGTTCTTCAACATTTATTTGCGCATAATCAATATTCATTTTCCCTAAAGAAGGTGAAATTAAAAAACTATTGACAGTAAACAATAACTCAGACACAAAAATAAAACCTAAAAATAAATAAATAAATTTTTTATATTTTCCCCATTCAAATAATTTTGCAAAGATATATGCAATGAGTAAAATAAAATATGGTATTATCATCACTACAAAACGTAAAGTTGAACCAATAATCAAAAACCAAAAACTTTCTAAAATAATTGTAGCCAATAAGAAAAGGACAAGCTTTGATCTATTTCTTATATACAAATAAATTGCAGTCAAAATAGAAAAAGAAATTATAAAATTAAAAATTATACTATTAGCTTGACGCAAAATTTCAAAGAAAAATATAAACCTATCACCTACTCTGCCAACCATTGCTCTTCCTTGCCTAAACTGCCACCGCTCAACATGCTGATTTAATAAGGCCGAAACTTGAAAATCAAAATGCCCAAAATTTTTATAAAGAAACAAATTATATAACCAAAATGGAAAACTAAAAATTATAGTGCTTAATACACCATAATAAAAAAATTTATTTTTAATAAAACTATATTTATAAATTACAGCATAAATGAGTAAAATAGGTACAATTATCAATACTGTAAGTTTAGTAATAATCCCCAGGCCAAGAGTGATTCCCCACAAAATCCACAAATACAATTTGTTCTCATCTAATGCTTTTATCCAAAGAAATAGTATAAGTAATGAAAAAAAGATAACTGTACCATCTTGAATACCCAGTCTAGACACCCATACATGATAAGATTGCATTGAGAACAATAACCCAGCGATATAACCAGCTCTCTTGTTTATAAGACGAGTAGCAATAAGATATATCAAAAAAACCGAAGCAATACCAAATAAAACAGATGGCGAACGCAAACCAAGCATATTCTCGCCCAATATACCTATACTTATGTGCTGTATTAAGAAAAATAATATAGGGTGATCATGAAAAGATAAATGCATCCACCATGGTACTTTATCTACCCATTGCCATGGGGTTGTTTGTACAAGAGACAAATCATAATCAATCATAGAAATTGCCCTAAAACCTGTCAAAACTTCATCAGTATATGGATCATGAGAATCTACATTGAAAAACCTCAAAAAACTGGCTAAAAATATAATAGCAATAATAAGTAAAAAACCTTTACTTTTAAATTTTTTTAACATAATTTAGCCATTATGTAGAAATAAAATAGACCCATAATTAGTAGGTCTATTTTACACTTTTTTTTACTCGTATTCAACTTCTTTGATTATGATGACAATTCTTCACCATCTGGATATTCTTCTGAATCTTCTACTGTTACAATTCTATCCCATCTATATCCTAGATTTTTAAAAGCTTGTTCATCAGTTATATGTCTCTTTAAACCACCTTCTAGACGATATACTCTTGAATCATCTAAATACTTAATAAGAGTAAAATTAGGATGACGATCTGTATAATTTATCTCAGTTCCAACTGTATATTTGTCCAATAATGATTCATCAATATCTTCTATCCAATTCCATTTATATCCCAATGTATTAAACACTGCTTCATCAGTTATCCAATATTTTTCTGTACCAAGTAATAAATAAACTTTTGGATCACTAACTATTTTGACTAATGCGCCATATTTTGGATCATATTTTGATCCCCATGGCATAAAGCCTAAATTATCCTCATCCAAAGCATCCAAACTTTCTCTTGAAACAACATTTACATCATTCCAACTATCAAAATAAGTAAAGAATACTCGTGAATTATTGAAAGATCTTTTTTTACAATCTTTAGTCACATAATATACAGCTGAAGATTGTGAACGCTTGAAAGCCTTACCAACTTGTAATGAACAACCCAGAGGGCCCTGTTCAGGTTCTAAATCTGACACAGCCATAGAATCTGCTGACGTCAATTCAACAAACTTAAACTGTGGTTTAAGACTACTGGTTGACAAGCCATAATAAGTAACCCGTAAATCAGTCCAACCATTGCCATCAGTATCTATATCTTTAGTTTCATTCTTGTTTAGAGACATTCTGAGAGGTTTTGATGAGATTGTTAATAATGCAATTGCATCTGACGCGCTTGTGACCACAACTGTATGAGAAGCTGATGTTAATGATAAAGCAAAAGGATCATTTACATTCAAGGTTACCTCTACCGTGGTTGTGTCCGGAGTTTGAGTAGTACTACTTCCTCCGCCACCACCACTACCAGGACTCACTCCACTACCACTACCGCCACCACTACCGCCAGTACATGAATTGGCTGCACCAGGAGTAATAGTCAGAGTTATACTAGATGAACACTGCATTGCAATTGTAGACAAACTATCTGTACAGGTTGATGCTAGCACTTCACAACCAGCGCTAGGTGTTAATTTACTTCTATTAGTAGATCTAATTTCAACAATAGAGCTATCCTGCATTACAAATGCTATATCATTAGTATTTACAGTAAAAGATTCTACACGTGTCGCATTTGTCAAAGTATAAGTTAAACCATTACCAGGAAGTAAAATATCTGCACTACCAGAAACCGTCACATCGTTAAATGCGGCTAATACGACAGATGGTACTAACAACAGCGCAAATATAATAAATAATATTTTCTTCATAAGGTTTTAATTTTGTTCCAATCTAATAGGAATTAATTAGAAACAACTGGCAGTGGATGTTGCCCAACCAGTAGCTTGCATAGCTACAGTAGGACAAGCTGTACCATTACAAGGCCAATAATAAAGTTGTGTATCAGTTCCAGCTACATCAACTGTTGTTCTAAAACACAATTGTGGTACATCTATAGTTGAAGAAGTATTTACGGTTCCGATAGAAAGTTTTGCTGATGGAGTTGAGCTGGATATACCGATACGACTATTAACCTTATCTACATAAAGCAAATCACTTAAATCACCCACAAAAGCTGTACTTGATACATATATATCCTTATAAGCAAAACTAAAAGCTCCCAAATCTATTGTATTGTTAGCATTTGGGTCTAAATCTGCTGCCAAACGAGCTGTAACTGTAAGAGTGTCTGTGGTTGCATCACCAACAGTAACACTGCCATTAAATGTACTTGCGCCAGTCACAGTCAAAGTACCTGTTACAGATACATTTGTACCAATTGATGTGGCATAAACATATGATAACGGCACAAGCATAGCTACTATCACCAAAATTAAATAAAACAGAAAGTGACCCACTTTCTCCCTCCCCAATGTATTTGATATGCTCATATGCATATATAGTTATATAAATAAATTAAATTAAACTTAATTTTCTTCAAATGGACTATTCGGAATATATGTCCCATCTGGCAAACGGCGCATTACATCCACAATTTTATCCAAAATAGGATCATAAATTATAATTCCCAATTGATAAAATAATAACTTATCGCCATTTTTTGCATATTGAAACAAATCTGGATAATCTGTCCTTAAGCCATCAATATTTGTGACACTAGCAACAGTCACATCGCCATCTACCAAAAGCATATGTTTGCTTACCATTTTTACTACCTCTTCCACACTTAACTCCTCTGGCAAAAATATTTTTTCTTCAATAACCTCCTGCTCTGTTTTAGGTTTAGCTTCATTTTTTATAAAATCAACTTTTTCTTTTTGAAAATCATTATAAATGACCTTTCTACCTAAACTGTATTTAAGTACATAACAACTTAATACAAGAACTATAACAAACATTATAAAACTTGAAATTGATAAAGCGATTACTAACTTCTGCATCCTTGAATCTTCTTTCTTTATCTTAGTCGTAGGCATAATTTAGATAAGCAAAACAAAAAATATTACTTTCATTATACCACATAATAAATAATTAATATAGAAGAATATAAAAAAAACATCATACTGTGGATAAATCCTTAAAATTAGACAAATTTTTAATATTACAGTATATTTATTAATAAATTACCTTATGAAAAAAAATAAACTAAAACTTCTCTATCTTATCACCCAAGGACATTGGGGTGGAGCCCAAAAATATGTATTTGATTTAGCTACAGCGCTAACTGATGAATATGATATTACAGTAGCTGTTGGAGAACCAAATAATCTACCTGATTTACAAAAAAAATTATTAACCAACCAAAAAATCAAACTAGTTCAACTTAATTTTTTGCAAAGATCTATTTCTCCTATAAAAGACTTTTTGGCTCTACTTGAAATCAATAATCTATATCGCAAAATCAAACCAGATATTGTCCACCTCAATAGTACCAAAGCCGGCATTCTCGGCTCATTTGCTTGTCAAATGTCAAATGTCAAATGTCAAATGTTGGTATATACTGTCCATGGCTGGGTTTTTAATGAACCTATGAACAAATTTAAAAAATACATATATAAAATAATGGAAGGTATAAGTTCACGACGCAAAGATAAGATTATTGTATTATCTGACAATGAAAAAGAAACAGGTATAAATTTATTGAATATCAAAAAAGATAAATTTGTAATAATTCCAGTCGGTATTGAATCTAACATAACTACCCTAAACAGAGTGAACGCTATAAACAAAATAAATAATACTTTCAAAAAAAATATACTAAAGCAAGATGATTATATAATTGGCACAATTGCAAACTTCTATCCTACAAAAAATTTAAGTAGTCTAATAGAAGCAATCAATATTGTTAAAAACAAATTAAACAATTTTCATAGTATAATCATTGGCGAAGGAGAAGAAAGAGTACATCTGGAATTTTTGATAAAAAAATATAATCTTGAAAACAATATACATTTAACCGGTTTTATTGATAATGCTCAAAACCTCCTAAAAGCATTCAATGTATTTGTGTTACCTTCCAAAAAAGAAGGTATACCTTATACCATAATAGAAGCCAGAATAAATAATATCCCAATCATAGCCACCAATGTTGGTTCTATATACAAAATAATTGACAATATGAAAACTGGCATACTTCTGGAACCAGAAAATACTCAAAAACTTGCCGAGGCATTGATTTATGCCTATGAAAATCAAAAAGAAATGATCGCAATGGCAAATGCATCCAAAGAACAAAATCTACCAGAATATCTCAAAAACACCATGATTATAGAAACAGCCAATATATACAAAAATTTTACCAATAAATCCTAGAATTTTTGCAACACTATATATCTATCATCAATTATTGTCATTTTGTATAATCCAGAATTAATTCTAGAATCAAAATATTGTTGAAATTGCTGATCAGAACTAAATCCTAACTTATCAAATCTATCAATTATTACTATATCTACATAAAAATCTTCATAACCTATCATTTTAATATATTCTCTATGTGATAAATAAGGTAATAAATTTGTATAAGTCGCCACAGACACATCATCCGGTATTTGTTTCACTATTTCTCTAAATGTTTCAGCTCGCAAATTTTTTTGAAATAAATAAATAGGAAATTTTTTTGGACCAACAAAAGAGAAAAAAGAAAAAGATAATATTGAAAAAATAATTATTGAATAAAAAATAATCTTTTCTTTTTTAATTTTATTAAACAAAAACAAAACTCCATATACAGTCGAAATATACAAACCTGGTAAAATTACCGCATCATATTGAAACAGACCTGAAAATTGAGGTTCATAGTTCGTTAAAATATTCTCTAATACTCCTGGCAATACCAAAAATATAGAGGAAATTGATAATAACGGCAATAATACTACAGGTAAAAGCAAAAATAAAATATATTTTAATTTTACTATTGTAAAAATAGTTGAAAAAAACGACAACGGATTAGCTACAATATTTCTAATAATACCAACAAAATCAGCCCCTAAATGACCATACCTATCCAGACGCAATAGCCCTCCACCAAAATAAGGCATAAGAAATTGTATTGAAATTATAAAATATAATAAAAGAAAAATAAAAAGAATAGCTATACTCTTTGCTTGTTTATTGATCTTTATTCGTATTTTCTTATTTTCAATTCTAAAAATTGACTGGATTAGCCAAAATAAAACAATTGATACACAAATCAAAACTGAATCTTCCTTTGTCGATGCTGACAATAATATAAAAATCCAAGCCAAAAATAATCTTTTCTTTTCAAAAAAATAAAATGCTGAAAATACAAAAGGAATAAAAAAAGCCACTGGATGAAAATCAAACAAATTTATACTATGAAGTGATGGATGTAAAAGATAAGATAATATAATAACTTTTACCAAACGATCATTATTCAACTTTTCTTTGGCAAAGAAATACAAAGGAATTGCCCCCAAACCAAGCGCCAATGTCTGGATTATTATTAAAAAATAAGGACTTTGAAAAAAAACATAAAACGGAATCAATAAAAATAAAAAAGGGCTCATATGAACACCCAAATGATTTGGTATTTCTTCCAAGCTATTTTGCATCACCCTACTATTGACAGTGTTCCACATCGTTTGCTCAAATATACCCATATCCCAAGCCTGAGTTTGAAATTGATAATGACGCAAAATTGATACAGTTCCCAAAATTATTAAATACAACAAAATTACAATAGACAAAAATTTGTATTGAAAAATTTTTTTTAAAAAATCAGCCATATAAAAACTACTCTACCAAGTCACCCTCGGCTTTATTTTTTTCTGATTTGTATTTATTTAATATACTTTCAATCACTGGCTCACCCTCACCACCAAAATTAATGCCTTTTTCAGTGGCTTCATTTATTGTCGATATTGCATCATCCATAGTCCTAAATACACTCTGCAAAAGAGCCAAGCGCCACCAACTTTCACCAATCGTTTCATCATCTTTTATGGCTCGCCTATACAATGCCTCTGCTTCATCAACTTTATCCAATTGAATCTTGATTCCAGCCAAGGTATAAATAAACTGCTGTCTTTTTGGAGACTTTTCTAAACCATCTTCCATAATCTTTTCTGCCTCAAGCAATAAGCCTTTATTTCCTGAAAGCGTAGCTGCTTCTTGGATTAACAAAGCTTGTTGAGAATGAATACGCAAATCCAATGGATGCAATTTTCTATTCTTTTCTAATTCTTCAATAGATAATTGAAATAAAGCTTGAGCCAATTCTGGTTTCCCCGCTTGTACATATCCACGCAAAGATGAACTTATAGTTCTGGTAACATCATTGCGAATATCATCAATATGCGGAGTTGGAATACTAACAGCTTTTTCATAAAGTGGTCTTATATCCTCCATACCATAAATCCCTCTCAAAACTATTAAAGTTGCCATATTGGCCCGAGCTGGATTTAAATTGGTTGCATAAATAAATAAAACCATAGTCAAAATAGAAACAACTGCAACTGGAATAGAAATATTTTTATTTTTTGCATCTGCTATATTCTCAATGTCTTTATTCTTTATTCCCAAGATCTGACTATTTATCATCGCCAAAAAGAAAAAGAAATATAAATAAGAAGTAGGGTTGTCAAATACTGATACAGTCTGCGCTAAATGGGCTATCAAAAAAGCCGAAGTTACAGCCAAAAGATGTATATCAAATCCATCTGAATTTTTTCTATATAATTTCCATATATAAAAAATAGCAACAAAAAATATTCCCAAATAAATTATAACACCAACAATCCCCCGTTCTGTCAAAGTATTAAGAACAATATTGTGAGCATTGTCAAACCAGGTTTCACGATAACTAAAATGTAAAAATTCTGCTTTATAATATTGATTAAAAGCAAAATAATAATTGCTAGGGCCCCAACCAAAAATTGGATAATCTTTCCAACCTTCAATCGCTATTTGCCAAGCCATAAACCTAGTCCCAAGAGTGCTATTTGAAGTATTCAATAATCTGCCAACAGTGGGAATACTCTTGATAAAACTAGTCTGTCTAAAACTAAATACAATACCAAAAAAAACTATTAAAAATACAGTCAACAATAATAAAAGTTTTCTAATCTTTGTATGTTTTTTGAGAGTAATAATATATGAAATAATCAAAATACCAATACCCACTATAAACGCTAATAAAGCTCCTCTGGAACCACTAAAAAATATACCCAAAAAACCCAAAAAACCAACAATGCCCACAAATAACTTCCACCCCAACGACTTCTCTTTCATCAACATAAGCCAGCCCATAAAAGCCAAAAATAATCCATAACCACCAACATAAATCGGATTGCCAAGTGTAGAGGCTGATCTATTTCCACTAGTATTTAATAAAAACTCCTGATCAAATTGTTGAATTAAAGCAATCCCCATCACAATCCCTCCAGCCAACAAAAAAGTTCTTAGCAACCATTGCCAATCGTCCCAATTGCGTACTACCGATGTAACCATCAAATAATACAAAACATAATGAGCTACAGTAAAAAATCCCAACATCCTTTCATGATTATCCCAAAAACTTCTGTACCAATCTAACCCAACAAAGGTTGAGATACCAAAACTAATCAAAAATAACAAAATAACTATATTTAAAGGAGAATTTCGTATAATATATTTTTTCCAATCACTAGCCAAAAGAATAATATACAAGGCAAGAAGTACAAGAGTAAGCGATCTGAATATCACAATCTTTGGAACAATAAACGGAAAAATAAAATTTGTCGGAAAAAAAGCCAATGGTACAAAAAAAGTTAATCCAACCACAATTTTAAATAATAATTCAATTCTTTTTTGCATACGAAATATTTAAACATTAAAACATATAAACATACAAACATATAAACATTTTACAAATCTTAAAATACTCTACTAAAAATGTTTAAATGCTTATATGTTTGTATGTTTATATCTTAATCTATTGTGTAGTAGCTGAGTCTGGGTAAAGTTGATTAATTTTATTCTGTACTTCTTGAGATTTTTCTGGATTATTACGATTATAAAATAATAATAATCTATTCAAAATATCAAAATTATTATTGGTTGTCGCCAAACCATTTAAATATGTTTGTTCTGCAGATGCCATATCTTGTAATTGAAATTCTTCAACCAAAGCAAGAGAAATATATAAGTCTGGATCTCCTGGAGATAACTCTATAGCCAATCTATAATATTCTTTAGCAGATTTATAATCTTTTAGATTATTTTTATAAACTTCAGCAATATTTCTATAACCCAAAATATTATTATTCTGTAATATTATTGATTGCCTAAAAGCCTCTACCGCCCCCTCATAATCTTCTAAAACAGTTTTAAGATTGCCAATAGCAATCCAAGTCTCCCAAATATCTGGACTCTCCAGATACATTGCTTTAGTCTCATCAATTTTTACTTGTATTACCGCTCTGGTTGCCTCATCTTTTCCTTCTGGTATAGAAATATTCTCAAACGGATCAATCACTTTGTCAACCATTGCGCTATTATCTGTAATTTTTGCTTCTTTGTTATAAATATAATATCCAACCGCACCAATTAAAATGGCAATTATTATTATATATAATAGTATTTTTTTATTTTTCATAATGTTTATATATTTTAATGTTTATATGTTTATGTATTTCATATTTTAACATAAATACAAAAAAAAACAATCCCCTGGCTTGCGCCAGAGGAATTGTTTTTTCGTCCTAACCTTAGGACCACCGATGTATATGCTAACTAATAAATTAGAGAGCAACTACAGTAGGTGTGGTTGAAGCTGAGCCTAAACCAGAAATCAAGAATCCATTTGTCCAGTCATTTGTAGTCGTAGCATGTGCGCTAAGATGTCTATCTGACCAGATAAAGTCATCATGTGTTTCACCGTCAACATTAGTTGCTTTTTCCATCAACAATGCAGGTGTACCACCTTCAGCAACAGAAGCGTCGCCACCCAATCTAGTGGAAACTGAAGCGCCTGATGCAGCACCAGTTACAGTACCACGAAGAACATAAGTTCTAGGTGTACCTAGAGCAACTGTTCTAGCTTCACCACCTTGACCTGTACCACTTGAATCTGTATCAAATAGAGCTTCAAAGTATCCATTTGCATAAGCTGTTGTTGCAGAACTATACAATGACACTTCTGTCTCATCTGTTACATCTAATACTTCAACATTAGTTACAGTTGCAGTTGTAGTTGTCATATCAAATACAAATTTGTATAGATCAATATCGCTAGTATTAGCGGTTACTTTGAATTTATACAAATCAACTGAACCGTTAGACAATGTTCCACCGACTGTAAGTTTTGTTACAGTTGGAACACCTCTATACATGTAGTTAGTATTTCCAGTTGGAGCAGTTGTACCAAGATACTCTACCGCACCGCTTCCAGTTTGAGCACCTTTAGCAGTCATATCTCCAGCAGCAGTAATCTTGAAACCAAGTCTATGTCCGCCAACTGTTACATTTTGTGATGAACCAATATTACTCAAATTAGCTTTCAAGTACATTTTTTGTCCATCAACATCATCTTTGTTAACTACAAAGGCACCTGAGCTGAATTCTATTACTGGAGTAGTTGAAGTTGGAACAACTGAACCAACGACTACACCAGCTTCATTTTCAAGATACAACAAGTTGTAATCTAGGTAAGATGAAGATGCAGTGGCTGTAACGACTTGAGTGAATTTAACTCTCTCCATTTCTACATTTTCTGTAGTAGTAGCCAAGAAGTTAAATACAGCAAGAGTTGCGCCTTGAGTACCAGCAGCAAATAATTTTGCAGTTGGGTTTGAACTGTCAAGAGATGCTTGAACAACACCACCAGCAGTTCCCACTGTCATTGAATTTCCAGAAGCAGTATCAATTGATTCAGTTACAGTGTTGTTTGTACTAACACCAATAGCTGTTACAAAGTTTGATGTACTTACAGCCATATTGTGAGTTCCAGCTGTAGCGCCACCTGAGATGTCACCACGAACTTCTACTACCAATGATTTGCCTTTAGCAACTGTAAATTGGTCAGCACTGGAAAGATTGAAGGTATAATCTTCAGATCCACCGGTTGTACCTGTACCAGCGTTTACAACTGATAATTGTTCAAGTGTACCACTACTATTGAATGAATCACCATCTTTGTCTACCCATAGAGTAACATTTTGAATGTGATTAGTTGCAACATTAGCTGCATGTCTAACTTTGAACTGAGTAACTTTCAACGCTTCAGAAGATCCGGTAGCATCTAATTGTACTTTAGCAAAGGTTATACCACTTGTTCCAGGAGCAAATGTTTGTGCTGCAGGAGTAGATAATGTGGTTATACGCAATGCTGCTGTAGTAATAGTTCTTGCATTAGCTGCCACAGTACCTGAACCTGGATATACTTCCTGTGTACTACCAGAAAGTTCATAGTCATCCCCACTATCAACACCTTTAGCAACAAAATTGTCAGCTTTTTGGTCAATAGCTACAGTAATAATATCACCATTTGCTGGTGTTGAATCAATATTACCTTTCAAAGTAAGAATATTGTCTCCGACTGGAAGAGTCATTGTGTCAGTTGAAGTAGCATATCCTGGACTGGCAGCGCCAACTCCATCTACTCCACTTATCAATGCTTTGCCAGCTGAATCATACAATGTCAAAGCATCAAAAGCGGTTGGTACTGCTGTACCGGTACCGGTAACAGTAAGCTTGAACACTATAGTTGAAACATCAACTGCTTCACCAGTAACTCTGAAATTCCATGAACCAAGTTCTACACCATTGGCCGCTTCTGGCACATTACCAGCTGGGACATTGTTTACTTTTGTAATATTCAATGTTCCAGGACCAACCTGAACAATGTTTGACATATCTGAAGCACTGTTTGTAGGCAATCTGTAAACATTGGTATTTAGTTCTCTAACAAGAACATGTGATGCTCTTTTAACATCCAAGTCCATGTTACGGGTTGTACCGTTAAGTACATCACCATAAACTCCATACTGTTTGTTATTACCTTTTACTATTTTACAATCATCACCACAGCTTGTCAGATCAAAGCTAACGTATTTTCCATCCCATACACCATCAGCAATTTTATTGCTATTGTATGTAAGGTGAATATTAGCAAAATCAGAAGCTGAAGCTGTACCTCTGTTATAAAGAGTAATTCTCTCTACTCTTCCATCTTGAGTAGCAGTAGAGATTTGTAAGTTAGCAAGATTTACTCCTGTTTCACCGACTCTCTTTGTTACTGTTCCAACTGAAGCGCCCTGAGTTACAGTGGAAGTTCCCAAAGTAATACTAGCATTCAAGCTAACTGGATTTCCATGTAATGGAAGAGAACCGACTACTGTTGAGGCTGTCTCAACTGAGTAAACCGCCAATGTTGGCACGTTACCACCTGTTACAGTACCCATATCGCCAACAAGAGTATATGTTTTTGTTACTCCTGATGGGATTGTTAGATCTTCAGAAAAAGATACTAAGTGATCAGAGTTAAGTGTTTTACCAGCTTCATTCAATAAATTTCCATCTGGTTTAACAACATTAATTGTACTAAAATCACCATCAACTCCTACTCCACCACGAAGCACTTTCAATGTTTTGATTACTACATCACCGCCTGTGGCTGTGAAGTTAACCTTTGTGAAAGCTAAACGTGATTGATTGGAATAACCATAAGTTCCAGATGGAGTGTCAGAAGCCAAAGCTACTGTCAAAGTTCCAACTGTTCCAGTACCTGTTCCTGTTCCTGTTCCAGTACCAGTTCCTGTTCCAACTCCGCCTGCTCCTTGTGTAGGATCAGCGTAAAGACTAGCAGATGTTACACTACCAGAACCTTCAGATACAGAATCTAATACAGCTTGTGATACAACTTGTACGTCAGCCATATTGCGAACAGAACCGTCAACCATATAACGCATACCATCCATTACCTTATAAGTAGTACCGCCAGCAACTTTTACTAGCATACCATTATGAGGTACGGCTTCTGTAAGCTCAGCACCAGAAGTTGAGTAGTTTGGCCAGAAAACATCAGCGATGTCTACTACCTTACTAGCCCAGTTACTTCCATATAGAGCTGAAGCTACAGCTTCGCTACCAACTTTGGCAAGAACATTGCCAGGTTGAACAGCGTATACACTTGGTGAGATTTGAACCTTAACTAACATTGAGCCAGGTCTGTAGTTAACACCAAATGGGGCACTTGATGGTGCAGGGTATGCATCCACACAAGTGGTTGGGATTTCAACAACCCCAGAAAAATCACTGAACCATGTTTTGTACACAGTTGAGTGTGGGAAATACAAACGTTCCATGTTGCCATTTAGCAAGTACACTGCACTATTACCAGGCACCTTGAAAAGGTCTCCAGCTTCTAGTGTAGGACAAGCTGCTTGTGCATTTGCAACCACTGGTACAAGAGCAGCAACGCCCATGCTCCAAAGGATTGTAAGCACAACTACTGACCATGTAAATGTTTTCTTTCCTAATCTTATTACATTCGTCATAAATTATTTATTCGCCTTATCCAGAACGCAAGCTTACCTTAAAGGTAGCCGTCTCCAGACTAAGACATATTTTTACAGAGCACATAATGACCCTATATTGGACCTCGACCTTTGTTATATGCGATTTATACGGTTTGCCCTCCTTGACAAATGCCAAGGATCACATACTGTATGGCACAAGTTTGTCCATAATTTTGAACAAACCTAGCTATACAGTCCCCGTATACACCGAATTAAATTAAAATTTAATTAGTTAATTAATTGATTCTCATCAGCCTGATTAGTCTTTTTTATTTATTCAACTATTTTTACTGCTTCTGTACTACTGACTTTTACTGTTTCAATATTATTAATCTTGCTCGCATCAATCGCTTCTTGGACTACTAGATCTTTGGCATCTTGTACAACCACTTTTTCAACTATATTAACGGCAATGGATGCCTCATCTACTACAACTTTTGTTTCCGTCTTTATCGTATCAAGTTCAATTATTTTCTGTAATGCTGCGGTAAAATTATCCTGTTCAATCAATATCTTTACATCAGCTTTAGTTGTCTCGGCTATTTTATTTGCTTCACCAATCTTTTGTTCTGCTACCACGACTTTTTGTTCAGCATCAACTACTTTTTTCTCGGTCTCCACAGCTTTAATCACTATGTCTTGAGTACTACTGGTTGTAGACTGTTTACTATTCATTTCAGTACTACTAGCTGTCTCACCAACTGCACCTTCTATACCAATAATATTTTTTGTGGTTGTAGTTGTCTTTATAATAGCAATGGTACTACTAGCCTTCTCACTGGTTTCAACTACTGTTACATCTAGTTTTAATACTCCTTCTGTCAATTTGTCCAATCTGCGATTGATCGTATCAGTTACTTCTTTTTTTGTGATAACACTTTCTTTGACGTCCTCTTTGTTAACATTCTCTACTAGAACACCGACTGCTTTGATACCAGCATTTTGTATCAAAGCTTCTACTTCAACCACATCTTTTTTAAGTTGTACTTTGGTTACCTCTGGAGCTATATCCTTAAGCTCAATAGTTCTTTCTTTTTCTTTTGGCTCTGTCAATGAATCTAATATCTCACTTGTCTTTTTCTCAACTACTTTGGCAACCGCTACAACTTTCTCCGGAGACTTACCATTAACCTTGTCCATACTATCCTGAGTTGATTCAATTTTTTCCTTCAAAGATTTGATGGCTACAGTTGCTTGTTCGGTTGATTCTGATCTTTGATATTCATCAACTCTTGAAGAAGCGTGCTTCAATATAGTAGTTACTTCATCTTCATCTGATCCAATCACAGATGCCACCAAAAGTTCTGTTGATTCGGCTGCCATCTTGACTCCATACAATGCCTCGCCTGGCAAACTATCATATGACGCGCTTACACTAGCAATCCAACCACTCACAGCTACCGCTCCTACCAATAATATAGTGAGACTTGATCTGGCCATTGATAATACTCTACCAGAAACAAATACATGCAAACCTTCACTAATAGTATCAAACACACTTGTCTTTACCATCTCTTCATTCACTTCAGTATTTGTTATATTACATTTGATATCTTCAATCAGCTTGACACGAGTTTGCGCAACCCAAGAGCGGTCTGGATTTAACCGACCGTTTTCATTTTTTATATTCTTGAGTTGTTTTACAAGCTTTCGGCTCATAATATAATATTATTTTTTCTTTGGGCTTTTAGGCTCAACAAATTCTTTTAATTTTTTGGTAGCGCGATAGATTATTATTCGTACATTTGTTGCGCTGATATCCAATATGCCTGCAATATCTTTGGTTGACAAACCTTCTATATATCTCAAATGTATTACTTCCTGATACTCATGTTTTAATTTTTTTATAGATTTTATCAAATCTTGCTGTTCTTCTTTTACTTCAATATCTATTCGCAAATCATTACCAACCAATGTCTCAGTCGCCACATCAATCAAACACTCATTCTTTCTGGCGCGCTCACGATACACATCAATTATTCTATTTCTAGCAATTCTATAAACCAATTGTCTAAAACTGGTAATATCTCTCGGTTTCTCAATCAAATAATCCCAAGTTTTTAAAAAGACTTCAGAAGATATATCTTCAGCATCCTCACGATTGGATAATTTAAAAAAAACAAACCTATAAATCGGTTGAATATAAAAATCATACAATTTAGCAAATGCTTCTGTATCTCTCTTGCTGATCACTTTGTAAACTAATAATTTCTCTTCTATATGAGTCTTCATATATATAGACGGGAAAATGGTTAAAATGTTACACTCTATGGCATTTAAACATGTAAGCATATAAACATTTAAACATATGGTGATTTCATCAATATGTTTCAACCCACATGTTTAAATGTTTGTATGTTTTAATGTTTATATGTTTTAAATGCCAAAAAAAATCGGAAATCCCGAAAGTGTACAGATACGAGTATACTATATATATGGTAAAGAAGCAAGTGGAAAGAGTTAATTGTGCCATGTTTAATACACACTATCATTACCCCGCAACAGGCGGGAATCTATTAATTTACTCTCTATAAGCTATATTTCCGCCTATGTGAGAAAGACAAATTATGTCTTGAAGAAATCGGCATAAATTATATTTATAAGTAAAAATAACCAAAAAAGCAATACTATTCAACAAAACCTCAAAATACACTAAAAAGTTATTTGCAAATAAATTTTTACTGATTACACTAGCTAATATAGCTATATTTGTATAGACTATTGTATACAAATATGATTTTATATTATTTTTCAATCGCTTAAATTAGCTATTTATTAATATTTTGTATAGACTAGTCTATACAAAATATTAATAAAAACACCTAAATAACCAAAAAATCTACAAACAAGTATTGACAAAAACCTCATTATATGCTATAATTGTATATACTATTCTGTACAAAAAGTATAAATATTACTAAATTATGACAGATTTGCCTACAATTGATCAATCCAAAGAAATAGTAAGAGTGTCAATTTCTGAAGCTGCTCGTTTATTTGGAGTGAATGCCCAGACTATACGTAGGGCAATCCAATCTGGCGAGATTACTTATGTGGTGGTAGCTGGTAGATACAAGCTAAACTTTGAAAGCCTTGTCAGATGGTCTCAAACCAAAACTACAGTTAAAAACAAATCAGAAAAGTTTGGTATCGGGCAATATGTGGATAAATGGAAGATAAAGAACACACTCTACTCCCCTAGCACCAAGAGCATAAAAACATCTAAACATAAAAACATAAAAACATCAGAACCGTCAGCCTAAGGCTGATGGTTTTTGTATTAAAAGTTGCATCATTTTAGAAAATAAAAAAAGACGTCGCGAGGCTGGGAGCCAAGCGACGTCGTAGGGGATCTCTGAAGACCCCGTTAGGATCACCTTCGGTGAGGGTTACTCACCTTGGGTGAATCACACTGCGTCATGGGTAGACGCAAGTGTTTGTGCCCACGTCGCAGTATGGCGACGGTGGACACGAATCTCCACACGGCAAGGCCGTGTAAAGGGTGCAGTGCCAGTCTTCATAGCACTGCACGCAGGTGCCATCCAGGCACTTGCGTTTGTCCGACGGACAGTCGGAGTGCCCACTGCACTCCGGTTCCGGCTTGTCGCAGGTGCACTCACCGGCGACGCAGGAGTAGCCGTCGTCGCAGACGACCAGTTCGTGCTGGCAACCTAGAGTTGCGTCGCACGAATCGGTCGTACAGCTGTCACCGTCGTCGCACCCACCCAATGGGGGGGCAACTTGGTCACACAAACATGTGTCCGGGTTTTGTGCCCAGACACCGTTGCACGCGTCCTCGTCATCACAGACGAGGGGCGCGCAGCTCGGCGGAGCGTCACACTCCGGAACACCGGCATCCGGTGTCCCAAGGGGACATGTCGGACACGTCGGTTCCGGAGTGCATCCACTGGAAGTCGAGCAAAACTCTCCTTCGTTGCAGATTGTGCTGTCGGGGACCTGGAAACACCCAGTACCCTCGACACACACGCCGACGGTGCAGACGAACGGGTCGTTGCAAGCGGGCGGTTCGCCCGGACGACATTCGCCGTCCAGACAGCGCTCCGCGCCGTTGCAGAACAACCCGTCGTTGCAGTCCAGATCCATTTCACAGGTCTCCGGACAACCGACACACGTGGGCGGACCCACGCACTCGTTGCGACTCTCGTCGCAGGTCATGCCGTTTTGACACAGGTCACCGGTGTGGGCACATTCGCCCACTCCGATACAGTACTCCACGCCATTACAGAACAACCCGTCCTGCGGACAATCGCAAGCGTTACCGCCTGCATCATCCGCCGAACCAGCGTCAAGGGTAGAATTGCCGTTTGGCAACTCCACCCCGAAGTGGTCACGGCCCTCACCGCAAGCGGCGAGAGCCAAGAAAGCAAGAATGAGGATTCTCATCATTTTCTTTTCTTTCTGCCACCCTTAGCGGGTGGCATAGCAGATGATACCGGTGACGAGAGCCGACGCGCCTGCTCCGGCCGCCGCGAACTTCCACGTGGCGTCGAACCAGACGTCGACGCGAGAGGCCGAAACCTCCACGTCGTTGGGGTAGCGGATGCTGCCGTAGGCAGCACCTCCTGCTGTTCCGGCGAGACCGCCGAGAGCCATTGCTCCCAGACAGCCCCGCTTCTGCGCAGGTACCTTGACCGTGGTCGTGTCCGTGATGGGCACGACCAATTCGACGTCACAGTCCCCGTCAGACGGGCACTGCACCTGGCGGTCAAAGACCGCTTCGCCGTTGGCGGTCACTCCGTCGCTGGTGTCAAGCATCGTGCTCGAGACCACCGGCCTGGCGGTGTGCACCGCACAACCGCTGAGGATGTTGACCACAAGGGCCAACGCGAGGCCGAAAACGGCCAGAAACAAAAGATCCTTCTTCATGTCTCTCTCCTGTTTCCCGACATCTTATCGGGATAGTTTCTGTTTGGTTGAAAGGTTGAAAAGAAAGGTCACCCTGCCTGGTGGTTAAACTGGGCAAAATGACCAGCGATGTGGCTGATGAAGACTATCTCTCCACCGCCACGGTCTTGGTCCTGGGGACCACGACCCGCACGTTTACGGGCTTGTCAGCCCGCTTGCGCAGATCGTCAACCCCGACCGAGAGGTTGCCATACTTCGCCTCCAGGCTCAGTAGATAACCCCTCGTCTCTTCGGACCGCTTTTTGTCGGCCTCTTCATGGCTCCGAAGCCGACGATCATGCTCATCGAGCTTCTTGTTGACCCTGTTGATGGCGCGACCGTTCTTCTCGCTCTGCACGAGGCCCTTTTCGGTCAAGCCGAACAGCATGTTCAGCATGCCGTTCTGTGGCTTGCTCAGGTGGCAACACTCACTCGGAGTCTTACCACTCTTGACACACTCATCAAGCAACTTCTCGTAGGCAAGAACCTCCGCCGGGTCAGTCACGACCCAGCCTTGGAACTTCTTCAGGAGACGGTAGGTCTCCGTATCGGTTCCACCGACCAAACGGCGAGTCTCCTCGCCGTCGATCCTCATCGTCGAGACGATGGGGCCGTCGACGCCAAGCAGAGCCCTGGTGACATCACCATCCTTGGTGACCGCCGAAGCGATCTTGTCGACGCTATCATCGTCATTGAACTGCTGATACAACAGCAGTCCAATGACGACAGCGATCCCCGCCAAGATGGCGACGAACCACCACACCGAACGCTGAGGCGTCGGCGAAGGTGCCGGAGGGGGCAGAGTCTTGGCGACCCCGCCATTGATGTGTGGCGGAAGACCGCCACCACCACCGTGCTGTTCCATGCTCATATTCTGTTCTTTCTGGCGCTCACGACGCCTCTTCTGGTACTCCGTCTCCGTGACGCCGGGAAGCGCCGAATTGGGCTTGGTGTCCTGATTGTCAGCGACGACCGAAGGGACACTCTCCTTTTCCGGGAGAACATCCTTTCCTCCATCTCGAGTTTGAATCTCCCCAGCCGCTTCGAGCTCACGTCGTTCATTTGCGGTCATAACAATCCTCTCCTTTTGAAACCTATGTAGGGACCAGCACCATGCTGGAACTGGCCCCAAGTGGGACCAAAAATCCCACACAGGCACAAAAACACAACCAATGCTCTAATGCCTATGTAGAATTTCCCTACGCTATATTCAATTGTAAGGAACAGAATAATATAGCACATTTTTACACTTTTGTCAAGTTTTTGTAGTGATTAAAAAAACAAAAAACTCTAACTAATTTCTATATTTGTTACATATCAAAAAAACCGCTTAATTAAGGCAGTTTTTTTGATGTTATTTTAATCTTGAACAGTAATTTTGGGTGGTGTTTCACTCAAATCGACGTCTATCAAATGCTCTTTACCGTTACTATCAACGGCAACAACCACTCCATTGTCCCCCTGCAAAAAAGTATATTCTTTATCAAAAATTATATAATCCTTGCCATTGCTGGATATCTTCATAACATTAGAACCACCTTTTACTACATCAATTTCATTCTCATTTGCCTGTTCAGTATTGAATAATAATTCTGCTTCATCTTTATAATCATCGGTAATATGGTTAAGCATATTCATTCTTACTGCTTCGGCAATTTGTTCAGATGATGCTTTTGCATCTGTTTTTAGCAGATCAATTAATTCTTGATTTGAGGAATCAAGTGTAGAACTACTTCCCAAATCCTGTACTATCAAACTTCCAAAACTGGCTGAATCTTTAACATCATGCCCTTCAATGCTATGATAATTAACTCTATTCTTTAAATAATTCAAATATTTATTGAACTCTTGATCATATACTTCTCTATATTTATTTTGTATTTCTGGATCAACTACAGACACTTCTGTATTAGATTCAATTTTTTCTGTTTCTGGTGATGTCTCAGCATCTTCAGCCTCAACTTGAGTATTCTGTACCGGAACTACTTCTTCACTAGGATATGAAACATTTTCTTCGCTTTCAACTTTCAATTTATCTACATCATCTGCGATCGGTTTTTCTACTGCTAGGTTATTTTCTGGTTTTACAAAATGATCAGCTCCAGAAATAGCGTCTACTTTGTTATCTGTAAGTGATATATCAGCCACAACCTTATTAACATCTACTGCTTCAGTCACTCCACTTGGTTTATTTTCAACCGCATTTATCATAGCCTCAGTACTCACAAATGCAGAACCTTTTGGCAATTCACCGGTAAATGGCACATTGATAGTTTTTTGAATAGTTTCAGTATGACCAACAATATCAAAATTTGATCGATCGCCACTCATTGCATCTATTGCAGGACCAGAAACATATTCTGCATGAGGGCCAGCCGACAATTGCGCGTCCCCACTCATCAAAGCTTCATTGTTGCCAACTTCTCCACCTCTTGGACTCATTGCTTCCCATCTATAACCTTCTAATTTATTGCCATCGTACATTTCTACCCCAAAACCATTATCTGTTGGATAATAATGTTTGATTTCACTACCTTGTAATGTCGCTGGAACTTTGGCAAATTCTGTTTCTATTGCAGTGCCATCAACATTTTCAATAGTAACTGGATCAGTTGTTACAGTAACATCCAGTTTACTATAAATTCTTTTGGTAATATCACTATCATCCATCGTACCCATCACATATCTATTGGATTTATTATCAAAAACTACTGCCACATTATCATTTGGTCCTTTTATAAGTACTTCTTGACCAAATCCATTGGTTTTGTCATTTTCAATGAGCCATGCTGCGCGATTTAATTCCTTGGTAGTTATTTTGGTATAGTCCCCATCATGAGCTTGCACAATTTTGTCTACACCTTTTATATGTTGATAAGCCTGCAAATGTTCTGGATTGGCATGCAAATCACGCTGTAAAACATGGGTAACACCCTCACCTTTATGAACCAAAGAATCATAATGTTCCTCTTTGAATTTCTCCGGTGTCATTTTTTCTACCACGGACTCAACACTTGTGGTAGCTGGAGTTGTATCATTAACTATCGGGGCTGTATCTGGTGTAGTATCTGGAATCTTTATATTATCTTCTGGTATAGCCAATCTTCCAACACCAGCAACACTTTCATCTGGTGCATTGCCAAAATAATGTTCATATAAACTCATTACCCCAGAGCCACCTTTTCTGATCAATTTTCCTACCAAACCTGAAACAGCCACGACTCCGATTGCGCCAGCTACAACTTTTCTTTTCGTTCGCCCAGATCGTAAATCTTTTAATTCTTTTTCCAATTCATCATCTGCCTTTTTCATACTACTATCCAAAAAAGCATTGCTATCTTTTTTTTCTATTGTTTCATCTACAACATACTCTTGAGCATGTCTTTTTTTATACTCAGTTTGAAGTAATTTATAATTTTCAAAATATTTACTTGTCTGTAATTTTACCCCATCCATAACTACTACACCTTCAATAGTCCTCATTCTCTTTGATATATCTTCATCAGACAATTTTTCTATTTCTTCTTTACTCATTGGTTTTAGTAATCCTTTTGATTCTTTTCTGGCTTTTGACAAATTATCCATAAAATCATAACTCAAACCACTGGACCCGACAAACCTAAAAGCGCCAGCTAAAGCAATACCAGCAAAACCAGCTAATGTAGAGGCAGCAAATGCACCTGTTCTCACTGACAACATTCTAGTTACGGTCTTGCCAAACCAACTCATTTTTTCAATTTCTCTCTTGCCAAATTTTGTTTTACTAACAAGATTAGCCAAATTCAATTCACCAAGTTTCTTATAAAACGCCATGGCTTTTGCCCAACCTTTTTCTAATTTTGTGTCTTTTGTAATGTCTTCCACTTCTGCTTCTACAACGCTTATTTGTTCATCCAAAGCTTTTTCAATACTAGCTCCAACATACTCTGCCCTCGCCTCTCTATATTCTACTTCTGCTCTAGCAAAATTAGTTTCAATATCAGCTATTTTTTTTCTTGAAAAAATCCGACCAACTCTTGTAAAGGCATCATCCTTTGTTTCATATAATTTTTTTGCTTGTATATATGCTTTTCTTTTTTCTTCCAAATTTTCTTTGAGTTGATTTAATCTTTTGTATTCATCTATAACATCAGCAGAAATAATTCTATGAGATTGTGGCTCAACAAAAGTTTTTTCTGTATCTATATTGTCTTCTAATACAACCGGTTTGCCATCAGATATTTCATTTTCAGATGTTTTATTTTTAGATGTTTCCACTCCCAAAGATGGAGTTGGTTGAGTTTGTTCAAAAGGATTGATTGGATACTTATTTGTATCTACTTGTTCTTCAACTACTGCCATTGGTACTTCATCGCTATCTTTATCATCTACTCTTGAAGTAGGATAAACTCTTCTAGGAGGTTCTTCTGGTTCTACAAATTCTGGTACAGCGTCCACTTCTGGTGCAATTTCTTCCACAGACAATACATCCACATTAGGTATTGCAGTTCTTTGTGTATCTTCATTTATTTCACCATTTACTACCACAGATTCTGCATCTACTGGTAATTCAGTTCTATCAGTTGCCTCATCTAATACTGATTGAGCAACTACTGGTTCAGCTTTATTAAATATTTCTTCATTTAAAATTTCTTTAACCTGTTTTTTTAATTCTTCTAAACTTAATCTACTGGCACCCATAGCTAAACCAAGTAACTTCCTCTCTACAGTTTTGATTTTTTCAAATCCATATTTAACAATAAAATCAGCAGAAGTATTATTTACAAACTCATTCAATATAATATCTGTAGCTTCCCTAGCATTTCCTGTTTCATTCCACACATTATCTATATATTTTTCAAACTGATCTGGTTGTTCTGGAAATGCTCTTGTAGAAGTTTTTATTTCTAAAGCTGATTCTGGTTCAACTGGGATTTCTACTTTATCAGTTTTATCAACAACATTTTGCTCTGAACCTTTTACTAAAATATTTTGATCAGGTAATTTACCTCTTAAACTTTCTAAAATAGCCTTATTTTTACTATTATCTCCTAATGTTACTGATAATTTTTTATCTTCATTTGTATCACTCACCGCTTTTGGTTCTTCATCATCCAATAATAAATCACCATACTCATCTATTACAGTATTATATTTATCTTCAATAACTTTTAGTCTATTTTGTAAATCCCCTAATCTTTTTTTAGCATTATCAATATCCGGATCTTCAAAACCTTTTATTTCTTCTAATAAATCAGACACTTCTTTCAATAAATTATCTAAATCTATTTTTTTCTCTCTGATATCCTTTCCATGTTCAGCGATAACACTCTCCATCTCTGCCTTTAGACCTAATAATTTTCCTTCTATAGGACGAACTTCAACATCAATAGGACTATTACCAACCTCTGTTGGCAAATCAATATTTGGTTTTTTTATATTGTCATCACTCATATTATTGATGCTTATTAATTATGTCTTCTAAAATATTTTTTGTTTTTACTTTATCTACAATTTCTCTTACTTTATTTTTCAATTCTTTTCCTTCAATTTCCAAAAGCTCCAGCTCTTTATAAATTCTCTTATAAATGTCAGCAATTTCTTGCTGTTTGAATATCTCATCCTTGGTTAATGGTTTTGTTTTTTTGGCTGGTGACATAAAAATTTACCCCTTAAACACCCAAACTAGCTGTATTAGCTTTCAATTCTTGTTTTAAATTATTGGTCTCTTCTTCAATCAGCCCAGCCATATCAATATTGTGTTTATCCAATATTGTTTGCACTACTCCATCATCATTATTATCAGTTGCTTCAACAAATTTTTCTTTTTCTTCTAATCCAAGCTTTTTTAAAATATTTAAAGCAATACGTTTTTGCACTAATTCTCCCATCTTTTTGAGCATGGCAATTTTTCTCTCGTCTGGCAATGATCCAATCCCAAGTACTTCAATTAAATTTTCATTTATTAAATCTTGATTTGTCATATTGATTATAATTTTATTTGTAAAAATTAAAAGTGTTATTTACAATTAAGTATTAATTCCAATTATTTATTTTTACTCATTCTCGCCTCGGCTCTGAGGGTGATGCCTGTTGAGGCATCAAATCCGTAAAAATAAATAATTGGAATTAATATAATCATAATTTAAAATACATATATAACTTACATTTTATTTAATTAAAACTTTATTTTTGCCAATCTCTATATCAAATTCTTGTCCATCACGATAAACGGCTACATTAAACTTATCAGGCGACAACAAAACTTGTCTGGCCAAATCTTCTGTTTTTAATGGTTGATTTTGAATCCTAGTTATTACATCTCCAACACCAATAGTACTAGAAGTAACTTTTGTATTTGATTTATCAACATAAAATCCAGATACTCGCTTGGTTAGCCCACCATAATTCACATAACCATTAACCATATATCCTGTCCACTCCACCGCTCGATAATCTGGCGCGCCAGATTGTAAAATTGATGCATATTGACTATCCACTAACCATCCATAAATCACCCTACCATCATTATCCACCATTCCCATCATCTCCCCTTTTTCATTTACCAATATATTACCAACTTCAAAATCATCTTTGATTAAATAAAATAATTGTGGTTGCCATATTTTGTATTCCAAATTATTCAAAGCTAAATCTTTTTCAAAATTATATTGTTGATATTCTGTCAAAGACACCCCCCATACTATTTCATTGTTACCAATATCATTCCAATTTGCAAAAGAAATAAATGGGAAACCATCACCATCAAACTTTATATAAGTTAAATTACTTACAGTGTCCACAAATACTTTTTCAATATTGTAAATTGTTCCTTGATAATCAACCCCTTCCCAAAACTTTTCATCCCCTTTGCGATAATCTGGCACATAAGCCACTGCCCAACCATCTGAACTAAACATAACTGACTGATATTTGTTGGCAGAATCAGCATAAAATTGTTTGTTTATTTTATCCCGAGTATCATATACATACCAAAGCCTCTTTTTAACACTATTTAATACTGATAAATCGACCTCAACTACTTCAGTATTATTTGTTTTTTGTGAACTAACTAAAGTGGGATCAGGGACAAATGAAGGCGCAAACCAAACCAAAGTAGATAAAGTCAAAGAAACACTAGACAAGCCAGCTACAAAAACCAAAAACAAAAGCCACCAAACTGATTTGAAAGTTCTATGTGCCTGTAAATCACAGGCTTTAGCTGGCAAATGTGGTGGACTATTTTCCATAATATATAATATATTTAACAGATTACTATACACCAAATATCAAATTTAATCAAGTCCAGAATAAAATCATACCCATCTTACAAAAAATAATATCAGTATAATAAACATAATTGTATTAATCCCCAAAAACCAAATTTGTTTTTTCCATATAACACCATTGGGACTAAAATGAAATCTAGTAAGCAATTGAAGAATATACCATAACCAAGTCAAGAAAAAACCTGAGACCAAATAACCAAACGGAAGAAAATGCATTACCCATATTAATTCTATCATTAAAAACCCAATTAAAAAAGCCCAAATTAACCATTGTTTGCGAACAAGTTGAAAATACATCTTCCAAATCATTATTGAAATTGCTGAAAAAACTACACCACCAAAAATAGCCAATAACCAAAATGGAATATCTGGGAAAAATAAACTCAATGCAAAAATTGTAGAGATTATGGCAAATGCATCAAATGACCAGATAACCACCATTATTCTACGATAAGGCTTTTGTTCTATTTGCAAAAAACTATCCTCACTAAAAAGTGCTTGAAACAACAGCAATACAACAAAACCAATCAAAAAAGTAAAAAATGGTTTAAGAAATGGCCACTCAACAATACTCACCAGACTCAAAAAAGAAAAAATTGTAATCAAAATTATAGGCAAAAGAGTTTGTTTCTTTTTATTTATTTTTCTTATTCTCCATTCAAAAAATACAATCAAAAAAATCCATAATGGTACCAAAATAAAAAAAACTAATCTACTTTGATATTTGGTAATAAAAAAAAGAAAAAAACTACTAAAAATGGCTGGAGTAATTGAAATTATATTTTTTAATTGCTTTGACATAATTATCAAGTCTTCGCAAGATTTTCAATAATCTTTTGATTTTCATCTTTTAATTCTATAATTGCTGAAATAACTTTTGCTTTTAATTCTTGTTCACTCAAATCTGATTGCTCTAACAATCTATTAACTTCCAACATTTTCTGCAAATGCAAATCCATCAGATCATTTGGTACAAAAAAATCAAAAAAACTATTTTCTGATATTAATACTATATCTTCTCTGCTTTCAACTTCCTCCAATCTAGCAATAATTCTTTCCATAGTTTTCTTGTATGAAGTAGTTATTTCCTCTTGGCTTCGCAATACTTTCACTTCTACATCTGTCTCTGAAGCCTTTTGGCCAGCATTTTTTGTGTCATTTAATTTGTTAAAGACAATCAACCCCAATACCAAAATTATAACCAAAATAACTGCAACTAAACCAATTTTTTGTTTTGAATTATACCTTGCCAAAAACATAAAAAAATGATAAAAATATACTAATTAATCTACAAATAGTGTACACTATTAATGACATTTAATCAATTTGATATAATGCGCAGATATGCCAGTCTATTCAGTAAACAAAAAAGCCAAATTTGACTTCGAGCTCTTGGAGACTTTTGAGGCTGGCTTGATATTGAATGGGATTGAAGTAAAATCAATTAGAAGTGGCCAAGCCAGCTTAAAAGGCGCTTTTGTAACTTTTCATAACGAGGCTGCTTTTATTACAAATTTTCACATTCCAAAGTACAAATTTTCTGGTAAAGTAGAAAATTATGAACCAGAACGTAGCCGAAAACTCTTATTAAATCGCAAAGAAATCAGTTATTTAAGAGGAAAATCACAAGAAAAGGGCTTGACAATTGTCCCTATTTCACTGTATACTAAAGGTCGTCATATAAAAGTAGAATTAGCCGTAGCTAGAGGTAAGAAAAAATATGACAAAAGAGAAGCTATCAAGAAAAAAGACTTAAAGCGAGAGCTAAGTCACAAGATAAAAGAAGGATAGTTGCACCTTACAATAAATGGGGATGACAGGCTTCGATAGTCGGAGTCGTTATCTAAATGGGCATATCGAGCTTGCATATCTCGTAAAACTAGGCAAACTTTTACGTGCAAACGTATTAAGCCGTGCAAAGAACGCACTTGCTCGCGCATTTGCTGTTCCTTCATTGGCTCCTGTTGTTGCTTAAATTCAACAACCATCACTCCCCTCATACTCGATAAGGGAATCGTGGTGTAAATCATCGAGCGTAAAAATATGTTCCTTCCGCGTGCATATTTTGACAATATAGCGGATATACCTTTAGGATAATTTTTGCTGTTTTTAATCTAAAGATTAAATCTCGTTTCGGCGAGACAAAAATCAGCTAATTATGTAGAACATTTATTTAACCCGATATAGACCCGAGTTCAATTCTCGGCATCTCCACCAAAAATGCAAACCAGTAAACTATGTTAAGCTAAATAGTCAGACCCGAGTTTCAGCCAAAGGCTAACATCTCCACTTAGTAATCAAATTCATTTATGCGAATTTCACGCAAAAAAAGACCAGACAAACCACTCATACCTCATTACAACCTAAATGAGCGTATTAAGGTTGAAAAACTTCGTCTTTTGGATGCTGAAGGAAAAAATATTGGTGTATTCTCCACTCCTGAAGCAATTGCGCTTGCCCAAGAACAAGAACTTGATTTGGTAGAAATTAATCCAAAAGCTGATCCACCAGTTGCCAAATTAATTGATTTTGCCAAATTCAAATATCAAAAAGAAAAAGAAATACGAAAACAAAAAAGTAGTTCTCATGTAAGCGATATCAAAGGTGTACGATTGTCTATCAGAATTAGCGAACATGATATGAATATACGCTTAACCCAAGCCGTAAAATTTATTGAACGTGGAGATAAAGTCAAACCTGAAATACTCCTAAAAGGCAGAGAAAATGCTAGACCAGAGTTTGCCTTTGATGTCATCAAAAAATTCTTTACATTATTAAATGAAAAAATAAAAGTTAAATACGAACAAGATCCTACAAAACAAGGCAATAAAATTACTTCCATCATCATAAAACTGACTTAAACTAAATAAAAAATTTATTATCATTAAATCTTTTTTATTAACTTGACAAAAATCACATTATAGTATAGACTATCACCCATTGAATAATAATACATATATGCCAAAATTAAAAACACATAAAGCAACGGCTAAAAGATTTCAAATAAAAAAAAGTAAAAAAGGAATCACAATCCTAAAACGCAATGATGGACAAGACCATTTCAACTCTAGAGAAAGTGGTAAAACAAAAAGAAATAAAAAAACAGACAATACCATGTCTAGAACAATGAAAAAAACTATTCTAAGAGCAATGCCACATAATTAACCAGTTCATAGCCAATAGTTCATAGCCAATAAATTCAATATAACGATTTTGGGTTAATGAACACAAAAATAACTTCTATTGGCTCCGAACTATAAACTAAGAACTATAATAATATGCCAAGAGTAAAAAGAGGCGTTGGACACGTCAAAAAAAGACGTAATCTGATGAAAAGAGTAAAAGGTTTTGAAGCTGGTAGAAAAAATCTTATCAAACTTGCAAAAACTGCTGACACAAAAGCTGGGGCTCACGCATTTAGAGACAGACGTCGTAAAAAAGGAGAATTTCGTCGTGTATGGCAAATACGAATAAACGCTGCTGTCCGTGAGTTTGGATTAAACTACAGTAAATTTATCGGTGGATTGAAAACCAAAAACATAAAATTAGACAGAAAAGTTCTAGCAGAAATCGCCGCAACAGAACCAAAAGTCTTCAAAAAAATCGTAGAACTTGTAAAATAACTTAAATCAAGACCCTCAGAATGTTTGGCGGAAGCCGGAGCCCCCCCTCCTTGGCTCCAGTCGCTACTGCCGAACATTTTGAGGGTCTTTTTTATTTTTACAAATTTACAATAAAATTAAAATATGATTCATTCTGAACGGATTTGTTTGGCACAACAGCCAAACACCTCGGAGCCCAAGGCGATAATGAGTGAAGAATGAATCATATTTTAATTTGTTGTAACATACATGATATAATTGTAATCACTATGTTAAGAAAATTTGTCCAAAAATTAAACTATAATAGAAGCAACAGCATAACCAAAATAAAATTCAAAATATCGCCTGAAGCTAAAAGACTAGCTAAAAAATTATTTGAAAATAAATCTGAAAAATATAGACAAAATATTGGTGATGAGTTATTGGATGAACTAGCTGATATGGCAAAAATCGATATTGTTAACCTCAAGATATCCGACAAAAATCAATATCACAAAAAAAGAAATGGACGAGTATCATCCAAACAATATGGTTATTACAAACCCGGTAGCAAATACATCTACATACACAATAGAACTGCTGTCAGAGGTCAAATATTAGCTAATAAGACCTTCCTAGACACACTTCTACACGAATGGATGCATCATTATGATTTCTGTAAATTACATTTAAACTCAATCCATACAGCTGGATTTTATGCCAGACTCAAAGATCTCAAAACAAAACTGGGCTGGCTAGAATTATAGCCAAAGTCTCTTTATTACAAACGGGGTTGACAACTATCCTAAAATCTTGTATTATATTGCTATTACTAATCAAATTATATGGGTGTAAGAAAAAAAAATAGAAACCTTTGGAAAGCTGAGCGCAAGGTACAAATCAAAAAAATTAGTGCCAAACGTTTAAAAAAATCTCTAAAACTAAAGGCTAAAGAAAAAGCTACTGCTTAATGTAGTAGTTATTACGGACCGGTAGTTCAACTGGTTAGAGCACTGCCCTGTCACGGCAGAAGTTGCGAGTTCGAGTCTCGTCCGGTCCGCAAAAATTAATTGATCTTCTGTTAAAAGTTAATTTTAAATTATTTATTTATCAATACAAATAATCACTTTGCTCTTGTTTTTTATATATATTTATGATTTAATTGTTTTCAAGAAAGGATACTATCTGATGAAAACTCGTAAAGAATCAAGTCTTGATAAATTCAGTCGTACTATGGACATGCACCATTGGGTTGGTGAAGAAGAGTGTCCAGTGTGCAAATACGACAAAAAAGGTACAACTCACCCAATGACATGTAACGACTGTGGCATTCGTCGTACTGCCTGTGCTGAACAAAGTTGTTACCACTATTGGATCTATGACTGGCCAGATGGCACTCAAGAACTAATTCCACCATGCGGAAATAAACAACCAGACCCAAAAGTAGCAATGTTTGGCATTGTTCGAATCTGTGCCCATTGTAATCACTGTCTTGAAACTGACTACGAGGGAGGTACAGGTACCTGTCACTATCTAGCAATGGAACTAGCAAGAAAGCCACCCTCTAAACAACCTAGTAATCCTAACTACAGACGTGCCTTGGAGTTAATAGCCGAAAGAACTATTCTTCACAAAAACGCTGGTACAAAAGAATATAAAGTTGTAATTCGAAAACTATAATACAACCAAGGCACCTGCGAAGAATCTGTTCGCCTGCCTATTTTATTTCTGAACTATATTTGGAAATAAAATAAGGAGTATAATGCGAACAGTTTTTTTGTTTTTAAAATAAAACTATTAAAAACAAAAAATCACCAAATATTTGATGATTTTTTGTTTTTGCCTGTAGCTATTCAAAGCTACAGGCTTATTGGAATGAATATATTCCTCCTCATTATTTATTGAAGTCTACTACATGTTGATGTATGTCTTCTTCAGACTTTTTTTGAGAATTATCCTTATTATGTTTTCTTCGCTTCCCCTTGCCTTTTTCTAAACTAGGAAACATACTATTTATCTTGGATTTAATCTCCTGTGCTTTATTACTCTCAACAAACACGTAAAAAATCTGAATATACTTATTACCCCTGACCTTTACCTCCAAACCAGATCTAGTTTCATTGCAAATTACACTCCCCTGCGAAACTGATTTGATTGATGATATTATACCAATAGAAATTCCTTTGACACCATCAAGTGTCTTCAGAAAATCTACCACTGGACCAGATGCATCAATGATGGTAGTATGTCTACCCCTGAACTTATCACCACTACGATGATTCTTCTTACTCATCAAACTACCCCTCTAGCGACGACTCAGTACTTCGTCCCAAGTAGACTCGTAGTAAGGACCCATGACATTTGATTCCCAAACAAGACCATACTTAGTCCAAAACTGAATTGATTCACTAAACTCATCCCTGTTATACCCAGGACGACTAAATGCAAAATTGGTAGGCTCTTTAGGAGTATTAGCTCCTACGTATCCAGTAATCAAAAACCACTGAATTCCACGTTTTACAGCAACTAGAGTAAACAATGAACTATTAAGCTTCACACCACCAACAACCACGTGTGTTGGCTTATCACGACCAATACGAACAGCAAAGGTATGTGGTCGATCTGGAAACCTTTCTACAAGTGAACTTTGGCCAATAATCTGACCAAAATTAATCTCACCTGCGTGAAATATTTTACCGTAAGGTAGCCTTGTTCTTTTAGCTGCCTCTTCGAGCAACCCTCCTGCTTCTGGATGAGCACGAAGATGTTCTACAGTATCATCATTAAGATGAATAATATTACCACACAATGTTCTGAGTTCACGTGGAACAAGCATGATATGCCTCCATTGAGCTTTTGAATGTCTATGGTTTTCGCCTTACTTATACTGACAAGGCTCATCAGTCCGTAACTCTTACGGAGAACCATAAACTTTTAATTTTCTCAATATAAAAATATACTACAAAACTATACTTTTGTCAATAATGCCCAAAAACAAAAAGAGCGACCAATTGCTCTTTTACTCCTTTCTATTTTTTGGAAAATCTTTTTCTGCTTGTTCAATAATAACTACAAATATTTCAAATTGTGCTTTAGTAAGTCCCTTTGCTTGAAGTATTTCCATATATGCTTCCATAAATTCAATAATTTTTTGCCTCAAAATTCTAAAATCTTTTTTTTCAACAATCTCACGAACTGAGATAAACCGTTTCTGAATACTTTCAATATCCTCCAATGATACTTTTTCACCATGCACCGAATCAACTATTGCTAATTCCAAAAGACTCTTAAACTCTACCAAACTTCCAAACTTATTTAAAAGATCAACTATCTCACCTCTCAAAATATTCAAATTATGCGCAGAATTTTTTTCCATAAACACCCCTCCTTTACCCAAAGATATACTACAATATCACCGCTGTCAACCAAAACAAAAGAGCGACTTCAAGTCGCTCATCCCATTATTTGTCCCCATTTCTTTTGAATGGTATTATTTCTGCCAATTTTTTATCTGAATCTATTTCTTTTTTTATTTCTACATCTCTTGAAAAAATTATTTTCAATTCAGTAGTATCAATTTCTGCAGAATCAACCGGATATTTGTGTTGCCTACTACCACATCCATAACCAGGTGTAGTCACCCAAACATCACTATGCTGATGAAAAGATCTTATAAAAATATGCTCCAAAACTAATAAATTTCGCATTCCTGAACGAATATCAATAGCTGGGTCACTATGATGTTCTTTGAAAAAATCGACCATATTAGAAACATCATCTCTATGAACAATATACAAATATTGAACCTTTTTAGTACCTTCTGAAAAATCAACTACCATCAAAACACAATACTTCAAATGATCCAGGCTAGAAACATTATATGTAGTCTCACAATGCCACTGAGGTATTTCTTTTTTTATTGGTTTTATTGATTTAGTAGGATATTTGTCATTTCCCTTTATTATTGGTTTAATGAAATCTTCAATAAACCACCCAAATACTACAATCCCCAACACCATCAAAGGTATCAAAAAATAATCAGCATAATTCATAATACCCTCCTTATACACACTAAATCACTAAAATATTATCTTGTCAACCAAAAAAGCAGTTCATCAAACTGCTTTTAATTTATTCTAAATCATCTGAATCACATACTTCCCAATACTGCGGTACATCACATGGCGTCGCAAAGGCTTCACATTCACTATCTTTATTTTTTCTGGCATAAGCAATCATTTGTATGCAAACTTTTTTATCACGCACATCCCAATGATTTAATTCTCTATCTGGCAAAGCATTCTCATCATCGGACTCAAAACTGAAACTTTCTAACATTCTTACAAATTTTTCAGAATTACTATTTATTTCCAAAATTGATCCGTCATCCATTTCAACTTCAACCACACTTATTTTGGCATCATTATCAGAAAATAAAACTTCATATGAAAATGCTGGCATATTATCAAGTTTTATACTTTGTTTGTCTAATTGTCTGACTGGATGATCAACCAATTGCATAAATACACTTACATACTCACCAGTTTCTGAATTTTTGGCAGATACGCCATTTTTCCAATGTTCTACTGACCAAGTTGATGGATAATCCATTGAAAATTTTGCAAATGAACTTTCACTCAATTTGCTCATTTTGTTTTCAAATTCTTCTTCTTTGGCTTCAAGCGCTCTTAGATTGTCTTCTCTGGCTTGTGCAGTGAATTTTTCTCTCAATTCAACTGGACTGATCTCACTCATTTTACTATCAAGTACTTTATTGTAGCCAGTTACATCAGTACAGCCAGCACCCAGACTAATCAAACCAGCGCCCATAATACCTACCAAAACTACAATCCCAAGATGTTTTTTGCTAGTTTTACTACCAGTTTTACCAAGAGTTTTTTCTGTATAAGCTATCTTTTCTCGAGCAGACACAACTGTATCAGGATTCAAGGATATACTATCAATTCCCTCGCGTACCAAAAATTCTGCAAATTCTGGATAATCACTCGGTGCTTGTCCACAAATACCAATTTTTTTCTTGTATTTGTGAGCAACATGAATAACATTTCTAATCAAAGATTTTACAGCCTCATCATTTTCATTATATACATGACTTACCAAAGCTGAATCTCTGTCAACTCCAAGTGTCAACTGAGTTAAATCATTGGATCCAATACTAAAACCATCAAAAATTTTGGCAAATTCTTCTGCCAAAATTACATTGGCAGGAATCTCGCACATCACATATACTTGCAAACCATTTTCGCCTTGCTTTAAACCAAATTCTGCCATAGTATTCAAAACTTTTTTACCTTCTTCTGGAGTGCGACAAAACGGAACCATAGTAATTACATTGTCTAATCCCCATTCATCTCTTACTTTTTTGATTGCTTCACATTCCAACTTGAAAGCTGGTTTATATTCTTTTGAATAATAACGACTTGCTCCTCGCCAACCAATCATTGGATTTTGTTCTTTTGGTTCAAATTCTGTACCCCCAACCAAAGTAGCATATTCATTGGTTTTAAAATCACTAAATCTAATAATTACATCATTTGGATAAGCTGATGCCGCAATTCTACCTATTCCTTCAGCCAACTTGTCTACACAATAATCAGTCTTTTTTTTGTATGCACGGGTAATACTAGCTATTTTCTTTTTAGCGACTTTGTCTTTTAATTTATTAAAATGAACTAAAGCAAGTGGATGAATACGAATAAAATTTGTAAAAATAAATTCCTCTCGAGCAAGCCCAACACCATCATTTGGCAAAAATGACATAGCAAAAGCATTGTCCGGATCACCTACATTCATCATTATTTTAGTTTTTGTCTTTTTTATATTTTTTATTTCAATTTTTTTAACCTCAAAAGGTAAAATTGTATTATATATATGACCTTCATCACCCTCAGCACAGCTGACAGTCACTGATTGATTATTTTTTAATAATTTTCTTACATTTGAGGCGCCTACAATTGCTGGTACACCTAACTCACGCGATACAATAGCCGCATGAGAAGTTTTACCACCTTGTTCAGTTACAATTGCAGAAGCAATACGCATAATCGGCTCCCAATCTGGATCAGTTATTCTAGTGACCAAAATTTCACCTTTCTTAAATTTATTCATGTCTTTTGGATCTTCAATAATCCTCACTTTACCAGTACCAATTTTCTGACCAACACCAATACCAGTTGCAAGTAATTTACCTTTTTTCTTTAAAATATATTCCTCTACTACTGCATGATTTGATCTAGCTTTGACAGTTTCGGGTCGTGCCTGCACAATAAATAATTTTCCTGTCTGACCATCCTTGGCCCACTCCAAATCTTGTGGCTTGCCATAATGTTCAGCAATTTGTACTGCCCATTTAGACAATTGAATAATTTCTTTGTCTGATATACAAAATTTATTTCTATCAGCTAACTTTACATTTTCTTGTATAGTACCTCCACCACTTTTTTTGTATACCAATTTTACATCCTTTGTACCCACTATCCGACTAATAATAGACGCTTTACCTTTTTTTAAACCTTCTTTAAAAATATAAAATTGATCTGGTGTTACTCTACCTTTTACAACATATTCACCCAAACCATACGAAGCAGTTAATAATACCACCCCATCAAATCCAGACTCCGTATCTAATGAAAACATTACACCACTAGTAGCCAAATCCGATCGTACCATTTCTTGGACAGCTACAGACAATGCCACATTCAAATGATCATAACCATGACCTTCACGATAAGAAATAGCTCTATTTGTAAACAAAGAGGCCACACAATCTTTAACTGCTTTCAATAACTGTTTGTTACCCACTACATTCAAATAAGTCTCTTGTTGACCAGCAAAACTAGCATCTGGCAAATCCTCTGCAGTAGCACTAGATCGTACAGCCACAGCTACTCCTGTTTTAGTATTTCCAGATAATTTTTTGTAAGCTTCCAATATTTCCTTCTCAATTTCTTTGGGGAATGTCGCTTCCAAAATCATTTCACGCACTTTTTTACCTACTCTTTCCAATTCTACTACATTTGTAACATCCAACCCTTTGATAGCAGTTTTTATATTCTTATCCAGACCTGTGCTTTTCAAAAAACTCCAATAGGCTGAACTAGTCAAGGCATATCCATTGGGAATACTCACACCCTTTGACGTCAGTTTTGAATACATTTCTCCCAAAGATGCATTTTTGCCACCAACAAGAGGCACATCTTTTATAGATATTTCATCAAACCAAAGAATATTTTTCTCTGTTCTTTTTTGAGTATTATTTTTAACTACCATGTACTTAAAAAATATTTTAAAATAACTTTTTACTATATATAGTATACCACATTTTTCAATCTATTGAAAAAGTTAGACAAAACATAGTCAATAATCTAGACTTCTCTTACCTCCAACAAATTAATATGTCCAGCCTCACCAATCGGTTCACCAGCTACAATAATAATTTTGTCTTTTTTCTTTAAGATTTTTTTCTTATGTAATAATTCTATAGATTTTTTTGACATCTCTTCTATAGAACTAAATTCACCATACTTATATGGTCTAACCCCCCATGACAAATTCAATTGACGATTCACAATTTCAGTACGAGTCAAAATCACAATTTTTGTATCTGGCCTATAACTACTCAACAGTCTACCCGTATCTCCTGATACTGAAGCTGATAAAATCAATTTTGCCTCTATACCCTCTGCAAGCATTCTAGACAATCCACTGATAATATCATCAACGTCTTTACTCAAATTACTATATTTTTTTGTAGGCAAATTATCATATTCAGATCTTTCAGCTTCTTCAATAATATTACTCATAACAGCAACGGCCAAATCTGGATAATGTCCAATAGCTGTTTCAGCCGAAAGCATTACCGCATCAGCGCTATCAATCACAGCATTAGCCACATCAGAAACTTCTGCTCGTGTTGGATCAGGACTATATTTCATTGATTCAAGCATTTGTGTTGCGACTATCACCGGTTTTTCTTTCTTTATACACTGAGCAATTATTTTCTTTTGAATCATCGGTACCTTTTGAATTGGAATTTCAATACCCAAGTCTCCACGAGCAATCATGATTGCATCTGACACATCTATAATACTTTCAATATTCTCAACCGCCTCATGTCTTTCAATTTTTGAAATTATTCTAATTTTATTTTTTTTGCTTATTTTTAATTTTTTTTGATGTTTATTTATTAATCTAGATAAAGCTTTAACATCTTTACTACTATTTACAAAAGACAAGGCAATAAAATCTACTTTTTGTTCAATCCCAAAACACACATCCTCTCTGTCCTTTTTTGTCAAAGAAGTTAAATTCAACTTTGTATCGGGAATATTCATCCCCTTATGCGATGTCAAAAGTCCGCCTGTTTTAACTTTACAAATAATTTTTGACCCTTGTATAGAAATAACTTTTGTTTCAATATGTCCATCATTCAAAAAAATCCTCTCATTTTTTTTGACAAAATTATGCAATGGATAATCAATCGTTATCTGATTACCGACACATTCTTTTATTAAATAATTAAAAATAATTTTCTGTCCACTACTCAACTCAATACCCTCTGTTGGTAATTCACCCACCCTAATCTTTGGTCCTTGTAAATCTTGTATAATTGCAATCGGTTCACCACTAGCTTTCTCAAGTCTTCTTACTCTTTTGATTACATTCAAATATTCATCATGATTGCCATGTGAAAAATTTAAACGAACAACATTCATCCCATTTTTTTGCATTTTTTCCAAAACTTCATACTTGTCTGATGCTGGTCCTATTGTACACACAATTTTAGTACTTTTTTCCATAATTACAAATCAATATTTATTTAAAATAACTATATCCTATTTGTTTATCATTCCCTTAACTTGTTCCAATTGTTCTGCTGTAAGATTTGATACGCTATCTAAACCAAAACCTTCTCGAAGTATATTGCCTAGATTCATATTTCCAGGTGCAGTACCAAAAATATTCTGTATTTGAGCTGTATATTGTTCTATAATTGCTGGTAAATATATAATAGCCAAAACTATTGGGGCTACAATGAGTAATAATTTAACATAATTCACAAACACCATCATATTCAACCTACTTTTTATTTTTTTATTCTGCGCATAAATAGCTTTTGACCATTTGATATTTTTTTCAATCAGCTCTTCAAGCGAATCCTTTTTTGCGATCACAACTGGCTCATTTTTTTTATCAGTCTTTTTTTTCTTTTTATTTTCTTCTGGTGGAATATTTATCTCAATATCCATTGGTTCAGGCAAACCCTCATCAGATATTTTTTCATCTATCATATATTTATTATTAATTTACTTATTTTTTCCACTTCCTAATGATTTTATTTCTGTACTAAATTTATCAACATCCTGAAATGACCTGTAAATAGAAGCAAACCTAATATAAGCAATTTTATCAAACTTCTTCAAATGCTTCATAACAATCTCTCCAATTTCTTCACTAGTTATCTCGCGTTTTTTCTTCTTTTGTAAATCTCTTTCAATAGTTGATATTAACTTATCAAACTTTTCTTCAGTATATGGCCTTTTGGCAAGAGACTGTAAAATACCTTTACTAATTTTCTTTCTATCATATGACTCTCTATTTCCATTTCGTTTTACTATCACTATATCCAAAAGCTCCATTTCCTCAACAGTTGAAAATCTATAATTACATTTCTCACACTCTCGCCTCCGTCTAATCGCCACCCCATCTTGAGCAAGTCTAGAATCAATCACTTTTGTATTTTTTGAATTACAAGTAGGACAATACATATTTATATAATTTCATGTTAAGTTGTAAGAATTGAAAACGTTATTTATAATTAAGCATTATTTCCAATTATTTGTTTTTACGGATTTGAGGCCCCAACAGGCATCACCCTCGGAGCCGAAGCGAGAATGAGTAAAAATAAATAATTGGAAAAAATGCGGTCATGATTGAAAGTATAAACAATACTACTATATATTACAGTTAAGCTATTTTAACATTTTATAAATAAAAATAAAAGACCATAAAAGTCTCTTATTTAATTTGTTTTAAATTATATAAACAATAATTATAATCCCATTTTCTTTCTGATAAATGCTGGTATTTCCAAATCATCTTGATCAATATCCTCATCTTGTTTTTTTTCTTGCTGTCTACTTTCAATAATATCATCATGAATTATTTCCAATGGTTTTTTTTCAAAAGCATCAATAAAATCATCTTCATCTTCTTTTTCTACAACCTTTACATTATTTTTCTTGGTAAAAATACTTGATGGATAAAAAGATTTCTTATTATTATATGGAGTATTAATATCAATATTGTCCGGCATAGTAGCTTTTCTTTCTCTGTCTTCAAAACCAGTCGCTATCACTGTTACCCGAACATCATCACCCAAACTCTCATCTATAACTGTTCCAAAAATTACCCTTACATTTTTATCAGTATTCTCAGTGATAATTTCAGCCGCATCAGACACTTCCTGCATACCCAAATTTGAACCACCAGATATAGTAAATAATATCCCCTTGGCGCCTTCAATTGATAATTCCAAAAGTGGACTTGATATAGCAGACTTCGCTGCGTCAATTGCTCTATTCTCTCCAGTACCATGACCAATACCCATCAAAGCTGAACCAGTATCAGACATAATAGATTTAACATCCGCAAAATCAACATTGATCAAACCTGGTACAGTTATCAATTCAGAAATTCCTTGAACACCTTGCCTCAATACATCATCAACAATCTTGAAAGCTTCAAGCAAAGAAGTTTTCTTGTCAATTATTTGTAACACTCTATCATTTGGAATAGTAATAATTGTATCAACTTTTCTGGCCAACTCTTCATAAGCTCGATCAGAAATCGCTTTTCTTTGTGGACCTTCAAATCCAAATGGTTTTGTAACTACAGCTACAGTCAATGCTCCGACTTCTCGTGCAATTTCAGCAATTACCGGACTAGCCCCAGAACCAGTACCACCACCCAAACCACAAGTAATAAAAACCATATTTGAATCTTTTAATGATTCACGAATTTCATTTCTAGATTCTTCAGCACTTCTCTTGCCCATCTCTGGATCCATACCGGCACCAAGACCACGAGTAACTGTTTTACCAATATGAAGCTTACTTTCAGCACTATTGTGATGCAAAGCTTGTACATCTGTATTCATAGCAACAAAATCTACTCCACGTATATTGGTTTTTACCATTCTATCAACCGCAGAACCACCTGATCCCCCAACCCCAACAACTTTAATTTTTGCAAATGTCTCAATATCTGGTTTTATTTGTGGCATATATTATTGATCTAAAATTTGAGTCAATGAAGTATGTATTGAACAAATTTAGTGTTCAAATTTATCTAATTTAAGGTAAAAAACTTCATATCCTTAGTTTATAACTAACAAACATTACTGTCAAGAAGAAATATATAGTAACTATGTTAATAAATAAAAAAAGTCCACTTAGACTTTAATAAAAAAATAATTAATAAACAAATTAAGGGATCAGCCACTTCCCTACTTTTCTAAAAATTAACCAAATTTTGTTGGTCACACCTGATACAATTGACTTTCTTGAATATGACTTATAATTAACATTGCTACCCCATTTTACAAGACCAACCGCTCCAGCAAAAGTAAGTTCATTTGATTTGGGGGTTATGCTTACCACATCAATCGGATAACCAATAGAAACCGGCAATCTAAGCGTACCCCTACCAATATCAACCAAACCTTTTATATTAGCTCCACCACCTGTCAAAATTGCACCGGCTGGCAAAAGACCACTCCGCCCTATGGAGTGTAATTCACTATCTATCTTTTCTAAAATTTCTACAACTCTAGCATTGATTATTTGAGAAACAAGATACAAAGATACATCTTCACTTTCTCCACTACTATTTGTAATTGTTATTTTATCACGTTTATTTATTAATTTTGGATTACAATTTCCATACTTAACTTTTATTTTTTCTGCCATATCAATAGATATGCGCAAACCCAAGGACAAATCATGAGTAATATGCTCTGATCCAATTGGTAAAATAGAAGTATGCATTATATCCCCCTCCTCATATACAATAATACTAGTTGTCGAACCACCAATACTTGCAACCACGACTCCTAAATCTCTCTGTCTCTTGGTTGTAACAACCTCTCCAACAGCAACTATTGTCAAAACTACATCGTCTATATTTATGCCAGCGCGATATATAGTCCTATTAACATTTTTTAATTGTGATGAAAGACCATGAATAATTTGAGTATTTACCTCAAGTCGCATACCAGTCATACCAACCGGATCCTTAATCCCAGACTGACCATCTACAACAAAATTTCGCGGAATGACATGCATTACTTCATAATTTAATGGCGGAGCTACAATTTGGGCAGATTCAATTACCCTTAGCATATCATCAGAAGAAATTTCCCCATCAGTTTTTGATACAGAAATCACTCCTCTACTTTCTTGAGATTTCATATCTACACCACCAATACCAACCCACGAATGTTCAATATGTAGGCCAATCAATTTTTGAATTTGTTCTAATGCATGAGAAACTGATGAAATAGCCTCTTCTATGCTACTTATAGCCCCTCTATATATTCCAGTCGCAGGCACCTCTACAGCTCCTATGATTTGTAATTCTTGATTACCTTTTGTATCACTTGAACACTCACCAACTACAACTCTAATAGAAGTTGATCCAATATCAATACCTGTAATTAATTCACTTTTTCTTTTCCTATTAATCATAAAATAAACAGATCAACTATATAAGGTAGAAAAATTATTATTCCAATAAATAATGCAAAAATTGAAGCTAAAAGCACCATTGATGCCATTATATCTTTTACCACAGCAACATGCAAATGCATTCTTGGCTTGACAATATCCAAAAATTTTTCAATCGCCGTATTCAATAGCTCTAACACCAAAACTAACAAAATTAATAATAAAACTACCACCATTTCCCCTCTTGTCAAATGTAATAATAACATTATTATAACAATAATAAATGATACAAAAATCTGAATTCTAAAATTCTGCTCATGAATATAAACATGTTTTATACCACTATATGCATCTTTTACACTTCTTAACATTCTTTTATAATCCATAACAAAATAATTAATCTACTTCATCAATAATTTTTTTATTAATTTTTCCTGTAAGCCAAACATATTTTCTTCTTGTTTTTTTGTTACATGGTCATATCCATTTAAATGCAAAATACCATGTACTAACACTCTAGTAAATTCTTCTTTATATGGAATAGATTGTTTTTTTGCTTGCCTTTCTACTTGATCAATACTTATAAATATATCCCCAAAATCCTTACTATCAAATACTTTGCCCTCTTGCATTGCAAAAGCTATAACATCAGTAGTCTTATTAATACCTCTATAATCTCTATTAATCATTTTCATTCTACGATCTCCAACAAAATTTACACTAATTTCACTATTTATTTTATTTAATTGCCTAAACGTTGTTTCAATTACAAGTTCAACATACTTTTTAGACAATTTAATAGACCTAACTGACTGGTAGATATTATAAACCATAAATTTATTAATTAAGGTAAAGTTCCAGTAGTAGAAACTTGGGGCAATTCTTTTTGTCCAGGCAAATCAACAAATACTGCGCTCGGGCGGAAACTCTGATACATCAATTGCATTACATGTCTATATGGCACATCTACTGCATTTCCAGAAGCTTGATATATCATCACAAATACTGAATTTTCATTAGTAAAATAAGCAGTCAAACTATCATTTCTCTTATAACCACTAACTACAAATCTATTATTAAATGATGACAAATCAGAAAAACTCTGCCCTTCTATATTCTTGGCAAACCAACTAATAAAATTCTCTTCTGGCATTTTTTTAAATGATCTAATCTCAATAAAATCCCCTGTGATTGAACTAAAAATTACATGGTTATTTTCCGTATCAACCCCTGCTACATCCCACACAGTTGGATAATATACCCGATACTGCCAGTTTGGATTGATATATTCCCTGACTAAACCAGAATCAATAATTTTAACTGGTGCAAATCCTTTTGGATTATACAAATTAAAAACCTCTTGTCCATCATAATATCCATCTTTGTCACTATCCCAAATTCCACTATCAGTCCCAAATATTTCTTCTTCTTGATCTGTCAGTGAATCAATATCAATATCAGCGCTATCTCTCAATAAAATATTTGGAAATACAATCGTATTTTGAAAATCTTTAATTTCTGGTATTGTAACTTCTTCAACAGGTTCTGGAATTTCAACAATTTCTGGCTCTTTTACAACTGGTTTAGGTACTTCAACCTTTTTTTCTGGTGCTGGTGGCACTACTTTCACAACCTTATTCTCACTATTATCAGACACTTGCCTAAAATAATAAAAAGAAACACCACCAATAAATAAACATAATATAATTACAGAAATAATTATAATTTTCTTTTTTGAAATAATTGGCAAAGATGTATTTTTATTTTTTATTTTCAAATTATTTTGTTTTGTATTTGTAGATATTTTTTTATTTTGTTCATGATAAATAAGTGGATCTTTGCCACCATAAAAAATATCTGGTATTACATTAACCTTAATATTTAATTTGTCTTCATCTTTTTTTTTGTCTTTTTTTTTATTATTTTTATTCCAAAACATACATAAATGACTATAGACAATATTAAATATAATTTACACTACTCATAAATTCTTAAAATAGATTTTACCTTAGGTATATTACTGACCCAAATCAAATATTCTTCCTGGACCTATTGGACTATACCCATTTTTTACTTCCGCGCCATCTGGAAAACCATCGCCATCGGTATCTGATTTGAGAGGATTACTTTTCCAAACCAAAACTTCGTCACCATCTCCCAAGCCATCGTGATCACTATCCCAATTATCAGGATTCAAACCTATTTCCAATTCAATATCATCACTCAAATTATCAGAATCAGTATCAACTGGTTCACCAAATAATACTTCATCTTCCATTATCCTATCCTCTATTCCATCTTGTCCACTGTCTATCATTGAGTCATTAGGATCAACTATATCATCCATAAATATAGCCTCATCATTTATATCAGTTACTTCCATTTTTTCATCTTTTGTATCGACTGAATCAAAATCACTTACTTCATCAACTAACGGCGCTGGTGTATCACCTTTGACAAACAAAGAATAAACCAACCAACTTCCTCCACCTAATATTGCAAACCCAACCAAAATAATAAAAAAAATCATCAGATTTTTTGCAAGCCCCGGACCTTTTATTTTATTTAAATCTTCTTTACTTCCTGGCATTATATGTAATTTTGGCTCTTTCGCAAAAATATCCTCACCAAGTGGTGGATTAGTAATTATAGCCCCACTAGTAGATTGAGGAATATTTTGTTTAGTTTGTAATTTTCCAACACCTACAGCTGTTTGTATAGGCATAGACGTTGATTTTGGTGATGGAATAGAACTTAATAAATCAGAAGAATTATCTTTAGCCACTGGAATATCCTCATCAGTACCAGCAAAAATATCTTCAGCTTTACCAACTGGTAAATTAGAAGGTATTTGATTATTGTTTATTGGTTGATCATCAAACATATTTCAAAATTTTAATTTACAATCTTAATTGTAAGAATTTAAAACATCATTTATAATTAATGCGATCGTGATTGAAAGTATAAACAATGCTATTTTATCTTACAAATTAATTAACACTATTCATACACTATTATATAAAATTATTAACAATATTTCAAATCTTTCCTGAACCTAAAGGGTTATATCCATTAGTAATTTCATAACCATCCGAAAAGCCATCCCCATCTGTATCAGATTTAGTCGGGTCAGTTTTATATTCTTCCACTTCTAATTTATCCGATATACCATCCCAATCAGTATCAAATTCTGTATTACTTATACCTAATCTTTCTTCTTCAATATCCAAAACACCATCATTATCCAAATCATCATCTTCCAATCTCAAAGAGGTAACTCCTATATTTTGTTTTTGTACTTTTTCAATTGGCTTTTTAACTTCCACTTCTACGCTCGTATCCTCTGTCTCACTTATTTTTTTAATATCTTTTTTTACAAAAATATTAGTAAAAAAAATTAAATATACTAATATACTTATCAAAATAATGATACCACTAATAATCAAAATCATTTTAAATTTTGATTTTCTTTGTGGATAGTCAAGTTCATTGCTATATACATTTTGATCCACTATTTTATTGTCATCTTGATATTCATTCATCTTATATTTAATTAAATTATTATAAATATTATGGTTCAATATATGGCGGATCAACCACATCTATTACACAACGACAGTCTACATTACAAGTTTCAAGCGCATAACAACCAGCATTTGATCCATCACATTCTTCACCTGGTGGTTGTATAATTCCATCACCACAATAAGCTGGTGGAAGTATAATCAAAGGCCCACATTCACAATTTGAATAACACTCTTCAAAGAAACCACAATTTAATGAACTACCATCACATTCCTCATTTGCTTCTCTACTACCATTACCACACACTGCATAGCCATCACAAGTATTAAGACAATTATTTTGACCTGGAATTGCTGGATCACATATCTCACTTCCATCAATCCTACCATCACCACAAATAGACAATTCACCAATAACTCCACCCGTCTGAATCTGTTCAGCACTAGTAGCAATTCTATTTAACGGCAATATCTCATAATCACCAGAAGTTGCATCTCTATCTATATTAAACAAATGCCAATATCTCGCTGCAGGATTTGAACTCTTTAGAGCATCTTCTATAACATAAGTAATATCTGGTCTAAATACAGTCCGGAAAGATTCTGCTCCGGCTGGAGTTTCTCTATATTCATAAACATAAACTTCCAAATCACTATCATCAAAATATGCCATCGGTACCCCACCGGCCACACTTTGTGCTTCTACAAATACTGCATACGGCCCATAATTCAATAAAGAATTTGGCGCAGTATTGAGTGGTATATTTATGGTCATTGATTGTATAAAAGTATCTTCACCCTCATTGATATCATGCATATAAAAACCTTCATTACCAAGCCCCAATGGCCAAACTGTACAACTTCTGGTTGTATTTGCAAAATTATAGTCAGGAATCCAATAACCACCAACCAGTTCTGTACCGATACAGATCTGTTTTGGTGTTGCCATATTTCTTTGCATAAACCTATCAGTTCCACCCAAAGTATCATCAGCTGACAAAATACCTAAACCAAAATCTGTACCACCAAATTCTTGTGATTCTTCTCTTGTCCATTTAAGCACAACCCTAATTTGTCCTTCTGGTAAAGCAGGAGAAACAATAAAATCATTCACAACAGTATTTAATTCATTATTAACATCATAACTATATACAAATTCTGATTCTGGTGATGTTTCTAGACAATTTTCAGTTCCAGCTTGAGGTGTCAAACACATATAATAACTACCATTACAAGCATTGTCAGCGATAATGCCATTCAATATATCTGTTTCACCCCATGGATAAAATATATTACTAGGTACATACATAACATCAACCAAATCAGGTCCTGCATAAAATTGCACTCTATTATTTACAAGAAGTGAACTACCACTATTAGTCAAAAAATATGGTCCATTAGGCTCTGTATAATCTCTAAAATAAAACTTTGCAAACAATCCATTAGGGTCTGTACCCCATTGCCCACCAGAATAATGCAAACTAATCATCGGATTTAATATTCTCAAACTAGGATCAATGCCACCGCTTGTTAGTCTCTTACTTCCACACTGTATACAATTATTATATAAAAATCCACAACTATTTCTACACTCATAATTACCAGTCAAAGTAGTATAAGTCCCATTCTCTAAAGAATAATTACCACTTCGTCTGCTACATTGATCTAATTCAAATGTGCCAGAATTTGTCACAATATAAGGATTTGGACAATTTGCACCAACACAATTAGGTCTAACATACTCACAAACCTCAGTTCTAGAACAAAAATTATCAACACAATACCCAGAATTACAATCTGTGTTAGCAGTACAATAACCAAGTGGTTGACAAAAACCTGCTGGGCTACAATAATTAGAATCACAATCAGCCACTTGAGTAGCAACAGTACACGGATCATTAATATTTCCACTACCACCATAATCTACCAATGAAATAACATCAATATTCTCATTACCACAATAAGCATTTGGTTCAATATAAAGTACCTCTCTACAATCCCATGAACAAAAGTTACAGCCTTGGTTGTAACCAGGGACACACTGGACACCATTTATACCATCACCTCTATCACATACTTCACCAGCATCAATATTACTATTACCACAATTACCTAAATCAGGCGTAACATTATCTACAGGCGCAGAAGCTTCATTTCTACAATTATTTGCACAACCATCTCCGCTAATATTGTTACCATCATCACATTCTTCGGCTGAAGTACATACTCCTGCACTACAATTATTTGAAAAACATTGACTATTATTTAAGCAGATTGCACCACTATTACCAGTATGCAAAATTCCATCACCACAACGAGGACCTAATTGTTTACAATTTGCTGAACAACTATTAGAAGGTAGAGCAAATGTTGGTGGTGTTAAATATGCACCATTGTTAGCTCCTATATCACAATATTCAACTGGTGAACAAACATTCATAGCCAAACAATTTCTATTTGTTCCACAACTTGTAACACAAGCATTAGGATTACCGGTACAATTTACATTATTAAATGCGCAATAACTATTTACAACATTATCACCACAAAAACTGGCACTAAAAGTACACATAGCCGAACAATTTCCAGGTGTACCATTTAATGCCCCATCATCACATTGTTCTAATCCATCTACCCTACCATTACCACACAAAATATCAACATCACAGCCACTATCCTGCCAATTACACGAACTATTACAAACTCTAGCTAAAGTACCCGAAATAGGTACACCATTCACATCTACTGCACAAGCATTTAATGTGTCAACCAATTGGCCAGGAGGATCACACTGTTCAGTACCATTTACAATCCCATTACCACAAGAACCAGACAAAGGTGATTCTGTACTTCCAGACACACCACACATAGAACCAATCTGAAAATGACTAACATCTATAAATGAACCCAAATCAGACAATCCAAAATATTCTGGACGCCCATAAATCATATAATCATTTGCTACATCAGGTCTATACTCTAATACTGATGAAACTGCTGGACAAATAAATCTACTATTCACTTCATCCCAACAGGTCTGACTATCTACAGTCACACATACCTCCCCAGCACCAGCACAATCAACATCTGTTGAACAGAGTTGTTCAACTCCATCAACCAGACTACCTGGAACATGACAATAATTACAAGTTGTCCAACGATTTATCGGATCAATTCCTACCCCACCACCAATTTCTTGACCCAAATTACCCCAAGATGGCCACAATGAACGAGTTCTACCTGGTATATATGTACCAGCACGCAACTGTGGCGCTTCTGAACCAAAATCAACATATCCATTCATGGCTACTTGCGCATTGCGAATAGTAATGAATCTTGACCAATCTCTTCTCATCTTTGTCTGATCTGCAGAACACATACCAGTTCCACCACCCAAAGGATTACCCAATAAATCCCTACAATCAAAATCAGTACTACAAGAAATATCTACCGCATTTTCACAAAACAAATCATTTGAAATATTAGAATTAAATTCCAATGAATTAATCAATTGTTCAAAAACATCATAAGTATTTTGTTGTGCATTTTCATTTATACTAAATACAAATATATTATTGTATAGCTCACCTAATCCAGGTCTATTAGCTGCCGATATATAATAATTACTACCATTAGTCATAGCTTCATAACCATCAACTGAAATTTGATTGAATCCAGTTGGTTCACCAATTTTTCTCCTAAACCATTGAGTTAATGTTTCCTTTTCTAAAATAGTTGGTGCACTGTCTGTTAGAAAAACTTGCAAACCAATCACATCATCATTTACAGAATTGAAGAATAAAAAGCGTTTCAAATTTTCAGCATCTGGTAAACCAGAAGCTATATTAAATACAAATGGTCTTAAGTATGGCAAATCGTCTACTACATTACCAACCAAACCACTGTCGGCACAATAACTCATTTCAAAATTAAAGAAATCTCCATTTACATTACTCGTTCCAAGCATAGTTGAACCATCAAATATTCCAGCAGTCGTACCATCATTATTTCCAACTTCATCTTCAAATGGGAAATAATCTCTTGGTGGCCAAGGGTTTTCACAAAAAAATGAAACTAATTCGGCTGTGCCTGTAAAGGTTTGTCCAACTTGACTATCTACCAAATCTGTATCCACCAAAACAGTTGCATGCGCACCAGCAGTTCTAGAACCCTCAAGTTCTGTAGAAGCTATAATTCTATTTGGGATATTTCCTGTAGTTATTATATCTGGATCAATTGTAAATAAAGTATCAGCTGATGGAGTCCAAAACCATTCCCAATCATATACACCCGGAATAGGACTAATCAATTGTCCACTGGTTGATTCAACAACAGCTGTAAAATTATAATCAGTATTTGGTGTATCATAAAAATAACCAGCAGGAATAACATTAATACTATTAATCTTACAAACATCATCTCCAGTTCTGAACATAAAACTATCGTCTATTTCTCCAGTTCTAGCCACAACATTATTTAATGGACTTCTAATACCTACACCACGAACATCTTTTATACCATTATTACCCCCTTTTAATAGCACTGTATAATAAGCATTTTGTTCAAGTAAATTATTGAGATAAAAATCAACTCTACTCTCTATTACATTGCCATCAACATCAGTGGTTTTATTTACCAATGGTAAACCACTAAATAAATTCTGTCTGCACCAAGAACCAACAGTAGCGACATTTGTAATAGAAGCTTTAGCCTGACCACCAGTAGCCCAAGTAAAAAAGCGTTTTATTGTGTTCCAAATATTTATAAAAATAGAATCACTTTTTTTATTATTATTTTCATATGCCAAAGTCCCATCAATATCAGAAGTAATATCTACACAATCAACTGGTGGGGCTACCTCATAACCTCTTGCTATCCAAACATTATTCAACAAAGTTGTTTCATTGATATTACCATCAAAAGTCACTGATACTAATGAATTCAAACAAACCACATTTGGATCCAATATACCAGCACCATCATAAGGATATTCATCTACTCGTTCTGGTCTATCATAACAACAAGAATTTGATCCTACACCCAAAGTATTATTAACATTACCGCGACAATCATTATGATTATTAGCCAAATCTGGTTGTTCATACTCAGTAAAACCACAAGCCAAAGCATAATCTGCCTCATCAGATAATTGAGTTTGTTGCGCAGGAATTAAATCTGCTAATTCACCACGAACTCGCACAATATTTGACTCTATCAATGTACTCATCAATTGTGTTCCAGGATCCAGCAATAACCTAGTGCCAACTGATCTTACAGATTGAACAGGATTTTGACCTGGTATGGCAAAACCAGCCATTTCTGCAACGGTATATTCACACCAACCATACTCTCCATCACCAACAACACCATCTCCACAAAGTGATGGAATAGTATATCTATCAATTGAAGACCCGTGTAAAGTACAATCTGGTTTACAACCTTCTTGTGTATTAGGATCACAATAAAATGGAGCTGGAATAACTGAATCACAAATATTTTGTAATAAACAATTTGAAGAACAAAGATTATCAAAATCAGCTACAAATATTCCTGGAATTACAGTCCCATTATCACTAGCTGGGACTCCAAAATCTCCATCAAATAAATGAAATTGTCCACCAATTATTTCACACTCTTCTCCAAATTCTAATTCTCCATTTCCACATTGGCTAACCGCTTGTCTACATTCATCAGTATCCTGCCAAGCTGATCTATCATCACACCATTCTTGTACCAAACCAGTTCCAATATGTAAACAATTACTAGTACAAGTCCTACCAAGCACCTCTCCATTCAATCCTGGTTCACAATCCTCACCAACTGTAACTTCTGAACCATCACAAATAGGTTGACCAGTTGAAGCTTCCTCAATATCTCTAGTTGAACCAATATGTAAACAAGTATTAGAACATCCAACTCGTGTTGATGATGTTAATCCTGGATCACATTCTTCACCCAAATTTGTTTCTAAAATACTATTTCCACAAGTTGCATTAGTGTTTCCCGGTCGCAAACAATTGATAGAACAAGAGTCACCAGCAACCTCACCTACAACAGCAATATCACAATCTTCACCAGGCTCAACGATGCCATTACCACAAAAAGTTGATATACCACCAGAAACTATATCAGAACCTGACGGTAAACAACCCAAACCACAATAAGGTTTTAACTCACCAGCAGATTGAAAATTACTAACAACCGCTACTTCTGCGTCAGCTGTACCCCAATTCCAACCAAAACCCCATGGATTCAATCTCTGACCTGACGAACTACATTGATCTGGATTTGTAAAAGCAAAAGCTGAATATTTTGTTTTTTCTCCTACAAAATAAGAAATAAATGGATCTGGTCTCACATCAATATTGTCTGCCATACAAAATGTTCCATCTGCCTTAGTCTTGAAAGTCCACATAAACGGTTCCAAAGCTGGACCTAATGCAAGAATATCACCTGTCACTTCTGATACTCTAGCAACTGATCTAATACTATCATCAAAATAAACCAAATAATTTGTATCTGGATCTAATAAATCCCCAGGCAAAGCAGTATCTGGTATAATTTCGGCCACAGACCTGTTTGTATCATTGAAAACATTAAAATTTAACTCTGGTAAAGCTGGCGCAACCGGAGCATCAGGATCAAAATCAGCAATAGCATTGATACAAGTATTTCCACCACCTTCTGCAGAATTACCACATCTATATAAATGTATTCCAGTAGCATATAAACTTGGATCTACATCTCTGTTAAATCTAGCTCCAATACCAGCATTTGAACAGGCTTCACCACAATTTGGCCAATAATCTACAATCCTAGGTGGTCCCAAAATTATATTCAAATTACTATCAGCTCCAAACTCAGCATCTGGAACATCTTCGGCATGGATAACAACGGTTCCACCCACTGGTTCTTGAAGAACAAATGCTGTCGCTTTGGTATCATCAAATTCTTCAGTAACAGTCGCATCCAATGGCAAATCTGTTGACCAATCCCACTCATAATTGGAAACAGAAACCATGGAACATTCTTGGTCCCCCCTACCAAAAATTTGATAAACAATCTCTACATTTGAATCAACTGGATATCTATTATTCAATACCAAACCTAGTCTGGCTACTGTATAATCAATTGGTTTAATAGCTACATCTTCCAAAATACATTCAGTTCCAACTGGACCAGTTTTGAAATCAAAACAATAGGCAGTTGTATCACTACATGGTCTTGTTCTTTGCAGTGGTGTTAAGAAATCTGTTAAGACTCCCAAAACCATATCTGAAGAAATACCATTTATATCATTTGAAAGTTCTACATGATACCAAGTATTTGGTAACAAGTCACCAAAACCATTTACGGCTGGGAATAAATCACGAATAATCAATATACTATTACTATCAGCCCCACCATCAGTATAATTATTACTTACCTCAGCTACTGGTATACAACCAGATGGTTCATCAAATATAACTTGCGGATCAGCTACTAAATCATCTGTTCCACAAGTAAATAAAGATACATTACCTACAAAACTCGCCTCTTCCATTGGTCCTGTAAACTGTACAGCAACTTGTCTATTCAAACATACATTTTCACCATCATTATGAGTTCTAAGCGGTGTAGGAGAAAAAACGAAATCATTATTATTACACTCTTCTACAACCCTTCTAAATTCTGGAATTACTCCGGTTGTAAAACGCCAAACATAACCACCATCCCTTGGCACATCTGGACAAGCAATAGATTCATATAACAAACTACCTTGAGCACCACCTTCAGAACAACAATGCATACCAGTCGGTATAGTGGATAATTCTCTACAATCAGTTACAGCATATGAAACCGAATTACTTTCAGGTCCAGCACCTAAATTTGCCACTACTTTGATAGGCCCAGATTGCATTGAAAAACCATCACCATTAATCAGTGGATTTGATTGTACCAAAGGTGGTATTGGTCCAGCATAATCAACTGGAATTTGTGTCAAAACTGATTGTAACTCAGGTCCTGCTGGCACAACTGCACCATTCAAAGCTAGCCATGTATTATTGTTCGTTACTTCACTATTTCTCGCCCAAAAATATAATGTCGGATTTATTGAAAAATTAACACCAATAATATTCAAACCAGCATGTCCATCTGGAAGCGGTGCTGAACCATACACCGGCGACAAAGCACAAATACTAGGTAATGGCGCACCGGCAATCACATTCAATCTATCTGCTTCACTTGGTACACTTCGCAAATTTGGTGGTAAGCCATTTTCTACTACCAAATATCGTGAACCAATTGGAAAACCATTTGGAACTTCTGCAATAATTTGCGTATTTGTCCAAGTAGTACCACATTCAAGTGGCAAAGAAGTATTTAAAATTAAACAATCAAGCATCCCCGTATCCGTACAAGCATACAAAACACCTGGTGTATTTCCAAAACGCTGACCACTGATTGTAACATAGCTTTCCCGAGTAATATTTTCTGGATCAATTGATTCAATCAATGGCGACACTAATTCATCTTCAGACATAATTCTATACGGAATACCATTACTTGATTCAGCTCCAACTCTAGCAATTACACCTACCCAACCTCTATTTAAATTTTCTGGTACTACTGCATCAATTTGATTATCTGCCCATGCATCTACTGATCCTTGTATTCCACCAAAGGTTATAGTATCTGTTACATTACCTAAATTTTGACCAGAAGCAATCACTGCAGTACCAGGAAGTCCAGCATTGGTACCATTATAAGGTTCTGTTGGTTCATTTGACAAAACACTACAAAGACCTGGCCTTATAATAGTATTGTTTTTTGTAAATGCGCCAATCGGTCCGCGATCATTACCAGTTGTATCAAAAAAATCTGGATTAGCAATTGGATCAACCACAAACAAATTGTGATCAACCCTTACTTCTATCCCTCCACCTTCTGGAAGACCAACACCTGGAACTTCCACTATAATATAATCATTATGCCAAACATCTGCTCCACCACAACTTGGAGTATTAGCTAATACTCCATCAAAGAAAACATTACCTTCAGTTTCTCCAAAAAAATTACCCAATATAGTTACCCAATTTCCCTCAGCACCATCCCATGGATTGATTTCATTTATTATTGGCACAGCAAGACACATACCCACATCCTCGTCACAAACACCTGATAAACAATCTGAGTCCCCAGTACATGTACCTACTCCACGACAACTTGGATCAGCACCAAAACCATCTGGAAATGAACAAGAATTAGCAACCACATCAAATTCTGAAACTACAGTTCTAACATTATTATCAATATCATGTACATTTAAAGTAATTGTATAATATGAATTTGGATATACAGCATCTGTCCTCAACGGATAAGTGCCATCTACAATTAAATAATATATAAAATTATATGGATTACCTAAAACCGCCTCAGATCCTCTTGATAAACTTGGCCCATCATAAACTACTCTATGTGGCGCTCCAATTGGAGTAGAATCATTCTGATGACGTTGTACAATCATTTCTACATATCCAACACCATGATCATCAATTATATTGGCTCCAATTTGATAACTGCCATTTTGTGGCAAAGCAATCCTACTACCAGTGGCCAAACCACGATAAGTAATATCTCCAGTATTTGCGTCCAAATCATCAATTATATCCAAAACTTCTGGTGCTTGGTTGTCTATAATAGCAACATCTACAAAAAATCCTGCATCTAAAGGAAAACCACCACAAATTGTATCGGTTTCTAAATCAATTCCTCCCGAAGAAACTAAATCTGTACTTACAGATATATCATAATCACCCAAGTAACCGGCAAGCGGTCCATTTGGAGTCAATTCAACCACTTTTCTTTCTGCATCAATAAAAGTAATATCAAATTCTGCACTTACATCTAATAAATCTCTTTCAACTACAGCAAATACATCACCAACTGTTGTATATGATGGATCTAATCCTTGGCTAAATACTGCTCGAATTGCAAAATTATACATTCCAGTTGCTCCAGCTGGTGTATGTGGAGTAATTGATTTTACAACAAATTGATCATCAAGATTTGTACACGATCCAAAAGTACCACCTCCACAACATTGTGGATTTGCAATACTACAACCTCCCAAATCAGCGCATGATTGCGTAGTACCATTGGTACCATATCCAGTTGCACCAGCTAATCGAGTCAATACAAATGATGTTATAGCAAAAGCAGATAATATTATCACTAATCCTATAGCGCCATTTATTAAAATCTTTTTAGCAGTAGCTAATTTTTGTTCATTGCCACCTGCTGTCATATATACTACTCCACCATATATAACAATAACTAATGCAATGGTTCCTAAAATTCCTAAGACCACTTGTATAATTCTAGCAATTGTGGCTCTCAAATCTTCTTCACCCAAATTTATCTGATCACCAACTTGTTCCAAACCAAAATCAGATTGGATTGTACCAGCTTGTACATTCAAGGTACTACCAAATATAAAAAAACTTGAAAAAACAATAATCAATGCGACTAATAATATTTTTATTTTTTTCAAATTTATATTCATATATATTATGGAGTTACAGGACTAACATCAGCATCATCAAGCCTATCCAAACAATCTTGAATATTGGCTTGCAACAAATCTCCGCCAGCACCATTAAATACGCACGCTGTATCAAATGCACCATTACCAACATAGGTAGTGTCAACACATCCACTTATTTCTATACCATTTATATCTTGTACACAATCAGGTGTTGGCTCAATAACACTATATTCTGGACCACGTCCTGGATAAATACAATTCTGAGATAGACTTTTTACTTTAGTATCTACACTAGTAAAATAATACAAATCCATTTCATCTGGACCAAATGCCCGATGATTAAATCGTACAAGAGTAGTATCATCTGGTTGCAATTCTGATACCCCTCTAAACCAAAATGGTCTGTATATTGGATATTCTTGAACTGTTATATTGCCTAAAGTTGCCGACCACATTGGTTTGCTAAATAATATTTCAAATGGAGCATCTACTGGAATACTCTGTTCATCAGGATTAGGTAAAACACTTATTATATATGGTGCCGTCCTATCAATTATATTTTGTATACCAAAACCCCAAAGATAATTATCTGGCAATTCTTCACCCACATTAATTTCCTCAGGTACTCCTATACCCGGCTTACCGTCAGGATTTAAATCACTATCTCCATCCAAAGCATTACCTGCCATATCCATCACCCCAGAAAAAGGCTGTCCTTCAAAACTTCCTGGAACAACTAAATCTGCCGTACGAACAAGAATACGTCTTGGATCAACACAAGCTTCATCCCCAGTAGTACAAGCTGTAGGTATACAAAACATCTCATCTCCACAACTATTCTGACCACAACTATTATATGAAACAAACTCTGCTGTTTTGTAACCACTTGAAACTTTCCAATAACCCTCCACTATTGAATTTGCTGGATTCACCATAGGCGGTACATCTCTGTCAAAAATAATATTAGTAAAAGTATCTGCCGGACGACCAATTGAACCTTGGGAAGTAGTCGGGTCAATAGCCTCATTAAAATTAATCTGAATAATTGTATTTCTAGGAACATTTTGAGTGTCTCGTGGATAAACATTTAAAACTCTTGGTGGTGTCAAATCAAGTTCTGTCCCAGTTCTGAATCTCCATTCATAAATACCATCGGCATCTGTTTCAAACATGCTTTCAATTGCACCTTCTCTCAATATATTGTCTGTAAGAGTGACAGAATATGAAACATCACGAACCGAATCTCCCAGATAATTTCTAGGTCTAAGAACCAAAGTATAAACTGATGCATCCTCATAAACTGCCAACACATTCATTTCTGTAAGTTGCAAACCAACGCGAACTCCATCATCATCTAGCTCATAAATTTCAATAGCTGGGGCATTAAGCCGATCACAATCATCCCACCAACTAAATAATGGGTTACCAATATTAATACAATCACCAAATGTACCATTGGCATTGTTATCTACTATCACAGAAGCTGGATCAAGTGGCATAAAAAATGTAACCGAAATTCTAGTATTACGTGCAACCTCAACTTGATTACGAAATGGATAATGATCTTTGACAATAGCTCCTAACGATCCACTAGCAGTGTATGTTGGAGATCCTGGTGGTCCACCACCACGTGGATTTGCATTATAACCAGTTGCTTCAGCTAATTTGGTCAATATAAATTGAGTAATTGCCAAAGAAGACATAATTATAAGCAATCCTATTCCAGCATTTAATAAAATTTTCTTGCCTGTCTCTACTTTTTGCGGATTTCCAGCTGAAGTCATAATAGTGAAACCAGCATACAAAACCAACACAAGTGCAATAATACCCAGGAAGCTTAATACTACCCGAATTATTTTTGCGATTGTAATACGAATATCTTGAGTTCCCAATATCAATGTGTCTTCAATTGGTTCCAAACCAAAATCTTCTGAAAAAACTTCTGTCGTTCCAGCATAAACAACATTTCCAACTGGTAAAAACAAAAAAACTGCTACCAACAATATCAACTGTATAGTAACAATTTTTTTCAATTTTTGATTTTGTATAAGCCAACCAAGCATGGGAAGCTGTACTTAAATTTTTAATTATGCAAATTTTTCTGTGACTATTTTTCTTACTTTGTTACCATCTGCTTTACCTTTGACAGCACTCATTACTGCTCCCATAACTTTTCCAATATCTTGCGGTCCAGCAGATAACTGTTTAATAGTTTTTTCTATGACTGTATTCAATTCATCATCAGACATCTGTTCTGGCAAATAAACCTGTAAAACTTCTATTTCTTTTTGAGTTTTATCTACCAAATCACTACGACTACCTGCCTCAAAATCTTTCATCGCATCTTTTAGTTGTTTTACTTGTCTGACAATAATTGAAACTACTTCTTCATCATTTAATTCTCTTTTTGAATCAATCTCTTCATTTTTTATTGCACTCATAAGAAGACGCATTACTGATAATTTGTCTGCGTCACCTTTTTTCATGGCATCATACTGTGATTCCTGAATTTCATTGCGTAATGTCATAGTGTTATCAATAATTCCAATAAAGGAAATTATCTAAATCTATTAAACTTTTCGTCTTCTGGTGGTAGTTTACCGATTTTGCGCAAGTAATTGGTTTTTGAAATCAACTTAGCTCTCTTTACACTATTTTTGCGCTGTAGATTCTTACTTTTCTTAGGTGAAAAAAACTGAATTTTTTTTGCTTGAAGCAATCTTCCAGATCTTAACCATTGTCTTTTAACACGACGGATAAAACCTTCAAAAGACTCACCTTTTCTTCTTTTTAATTCTGACACATTCTCACCTCCTCGTGAGTTTAAAAATAAATATATTACCTTATTATAATATACTAAAAAATTGTAATTGTCAATTTTTTAGTATAGTAATCCACAGTTTCTTACTTTCTTATTTTAATTATATTCTTCATTAGTTTTTTTACTTCTAAAACTAATTTGTTTTGATCCACAATTTCTTGATTTCCTGAATCCATATCACGAATAATCACAGTCCCATCATGCACTTCTTTTTGACCCAATATTAATGTATGGGTTGCACCAAACTTATCTGCTAACTCCATTTGTCCTTTGAGTGATGACTTGGCCAAATTATGTCGTACTACAATTCCTTCCAATCGCAAATCTTCAATTAACTTCAAAGTTCTATAATTTGCTTGTTCACCAAGTTGGGCAAAAAATATTCGTGACCATTCTTTTTCTAATATATTTTTATTACCTTCTTTACTTCTCAATATACTTATTATTCTCTCTAACCCCATTGCAAAACCAGCTGAAGGTGTCGGTACTCCACCCAATTGTTCTATCAAAAAATCATATCTTCCACCACCACCAAGCGCATTTTGAGAACGCTCTTCAACGGCATCTTCATAGTATTCAAATACAGTATCAGAATAATAATCCAATCCTCTTACTAATGTTGATTTCAAAATATATGGAATACCAAGCTCATCAAGACATTCCAAAACTTTCATAAAATAATTTTTTGAATCTTCTGAAAGCCAATCTATTATTTGTGGACTTTCAGATATGACTTCTACACAATGCTCTTCTTTGCAATCCAAAACTCGCAATGGATTTTTGTTAATTCTTTTTTTACATTGTTCACACAAATAACTTCGCTTACTACGCAAGTACCCAACTAATTCAATCGTATAATTTTGTCTATCCTCTGCATTTCCAATACTATTTATTTGTACATTTGCAGAAATACCTAGATCCTTCAAAAAATTATATCCAACCAAAATCAACTCTGCATCCAAACATGGATGTCTGTGGCCTATAGTCTCGCAACCAAATTGATGGAATTGCCTGTATCGTCCAGCCTGTGGCCGATCATGACGAAAAACTGGACCATAATTCCAAACTTTTACTGGTTGTGGCCAAGTTTGCATTCCATGGGTAACATAAGCTCTAGCTGCTCCGGCAGTCCACTCAGGCCTGAGAGCTACTTTGGTTCCATCTCTATCTTCAAAAACATACATTTCTTTTTCAACCACATCAGTATCCTTTCCAATGGAACGCGTAAATAATACGGCTTCTTCTAGTACTGGAGTTTCCATAAAACCAAATCCATATGCATTAGCCAATTCTACTGCTTTTTGATAAATATTTAACCAATATATTTCATCTTTTGGAGTTATATCTTTCATACCTCGCAAAAGATTTATAGCGCGAGCCCCTCTTTGAGATTTAGCATCTCCTGACTCTGTATTTTTTGCATCTGTTGCAGATTTTTTTGACATCGACTTTGTTTTAGTTTTAACAACTTTTTTTTGTACTGATACTACTTTTGTTTTTTTCTTTGCTGGCATAAAAAATATTTAAACTTTATTTTAAATTATATACTGGAGCTTCAAATAATGTGATTTTATTAATCGGCCAACCTCTAAACCATGTTTTACCTACTATCACATCTTTTTTTATTGGGCCAAACCTTCTTGAATCATAACTAGCATTACGATTATCCCCCATTACAAAATATTCATCTGGTCCTAATGTAATTGTTCTTTGACCTGGGGTAGATTTATTATCCAAATATACTTCATCCAATAATAAACCTTGAGAATTTTCATTATTGTAAATAATCACTTTGTTATCTTCTACTTTTACTCGTTCACCAGGTAAACCAATTATTCTTTTTAGATAATAATCTTTTTCTATAGTTGGCGCACGAAATACAATTACTTCACCTCTTTTTGGCTCAGTAAATCTATAACTTATTTCATCAATTATAAGATAATCTTTCTCGTGATAAGTGGGATCCATTGACTGACCCTCTACATTGAAAGGTTTAAAAATAAAATACCTAACAACACCAATTGTAATACCAGCCAACACGGCAATCTTGACTAATTCTAAAAAAACCAAGACAGCATTTGATAGCCAACTTTTTTCTGTAGCACTCACATTTTCTGCTTCATCTTTTGTAAGCTTTTCTGTTAAATCGCTATTTTTTTTATCTTCATCTTGCATAATTTTTTATGACTATAATCTCCATTATATTACAAAAAATGATAAAAAGCAAACCTATTATTTAATCTAATTTTAAGTATTTTATTACTAGATTTGTTCAATATAATTCCGAACTACCGGAAAATAGGTTTACCTCTAATCACCACCCAGACAAAGTGGACCCAAGAGGATTCGAACCTCTGACCTCTACAATGTCAATGTAGCACTCTAACCAACTGAGCTATGAGTCCATTTATATAAAGAATTCCTGTGGGCGACCCGGGAATCGAACCTGGGACCTCAACATTATCAGTGTTGCGCTCTAACCATCTGAGCTAGTCGCCCATTATTATGTCAATGTAGCCATCATTATATACAAAATAAAATATTTTGTCAACTCAATCACCCTCCTATTTTAAGACAAACAAAAATTTAATAATTATACTTTTTACGAATTTAATTGTTACAATAAATAATCAACTTATAACCAAAACAAAATTTATATTTACCAACAGAAACAAAGTAAAAAGTATACAAAAAAATTCACCCCAGATTTCTCTGGAGTGAATTATTTAACTTTTATATTGTTAAGTTATCAACTGCACTGGTATCAATTTCATCTCTTGACTCCTGTCGTCTAGGAGCTGGACGACCGCCTTCTGGTTCGTTAATTTTTAGGTTAACGCGTGCATTGTTTTTGGCTCCAACAATCTTCAAAAGAGTGCGGATAGCACGAGCGGTTTGACCTTGACGACCGATAACGTATCCCATATCACTTGGATTCAAATCCAATGTAATAAGAACACCTCGTTCGTCAACAGTGCGAGAAACCTTAACGTCATCTGGGTTGTTTACAATTGCTTTGACAACGTATTCAACAAACTGTTGATCAAATTCCATAGTTTCTTGCTTTACTTTGAATTACTGAACTGTCGACTTGCTGAACCCCGAACCGGGAAGCCAGTTCTTGTAAAAACATTATATCACAATTATAAAAAAGGTCAATATTAAACAGAAAAGCCCACAAATGCAGGCTATGATTCAAGCAGGTTCATGAGCATGAACTAGCTTAGTTACTTTTTTTTCTTGAGGTGGCGGAGTGTTTGGAGTTTTTGCAATATAAACTAATAACAAGAATGAAAAAAATGTTATGTTGTGAGAATAAATATAAAAATTACTCTGTACATCAATACCAAAAAAAATCACTTCACTTATATGAAAAATACAAAAAATTTTTATAATGCTATCAAATTTTATAAGATTCAAATCACTTCTAAAATAGACTGTATTACTATTTTCATCCTTAACATCATCATAATAATTTATATGTTGGACAATTAAAGAACAAAATAACCACAGTACACCTAGACAAACCTGTACTACATGACCTTGTTGGAAATCATAAATTATCATACCAATAAGTCCAATAATAAAAAGGCTTGTAATTATATATTTTATAATGGATTTCCTCAATCCAAACATTCGCATTAAAAAGAACATTACTGAATCTACACCTTTTTGAATTAATTGATCAATCCATACAAATGGAGAAGCAATCAAATCTCGCATTTTAAACCCCCTAGAATTTGTCTACAAAACTGTAGATACAGCAAAATATATACTATTTTTGTTAATTTGTCAATAAATAATAAAGAGAATTAGGTATTTAATTACCCAATTAAAATAAACCTATCAAAGTATAAAAACAAAAAAACTTATTTTAAAATAAGTTTTTTTGGTATTTTTTGATGTTTTTATTCTTTCACTTCCTTTGTTTCCTCAACTGGAGTTTCCACTACCTCTGGTTTTTCTGCTTCAGCTTGTTTAGCAGCTTCTGCCTCTTCCTTTGCTTTAGCTACAGCTTCTGCTTTAGCAACTTTTTCAGCTTCTGCTTTTTCTTTAGCTGCTGCTTCTCTCTTTTCTTTTTCTTCTGCGTCAGCAACTTTCTTTGTTTCTAGTTTTCCTTTGCGTTTTTGACTCAAAAATACTGACTTCTCTTTATCACCCTTAATAATACCTTCATTGATCAATAAATTATTAACACTAGCTGAAGGTTGCGCTCCGACTGATATCCAATATTTGATTCTCTCAACATTCAAATTAACTACTTTGGGTGTAACCACTGGATTGTATGTACCCAAATGCTCCAAAGTACCAGCTTGTGTATCTTTGGTTTTTTCAGATACCATCAGGCGGTAACTTGGATTTTTTTTCTTTCCAAGACGCTGTAAACGTAAAACTAACATAACTAAATATTTTAATATATAAATTCTTGAATGACGATGCCACCCTAGATACTGAGTAGCGAGAGCGTCAATACTATAACCCAAACAAGATAATTTGTCAAGTAACTATATATTTGTTAAACTTGGATTTAATAATATAACTTTAAATATATGAATGATTCTGTCTACAAACGCCCAACTTGGGATGAATATTTTATGGAAGTAACACGAGCCGTGGCCAAAAGAGCTACTTGCGACCGAGGACGATCTGGATGCGTCATCTCCCGCGACAAACAAATTATGGTAACTGGATATGTCGGTTCACCAAAAGGCTTGCCTCATTGTGATGAAATTGGGCATCAGATGAAATCAACTACCCACGAAGATGGTCATATTTCCCAACATTGTGTCCGTACCGCCCATGCAGAACAAAATGCTATAGTCCAAGCCGCCAAACTCGGTATCAGCATAAATGATGGCACACTGTATTGCAAAATGACCCCATGCGCTATCTGCGCCAAAATGATCATAAACGCCGGAATTAAACGAATTGTTTGTGAAAAAAGATATCATGCCGGCAGTGAAAGTGAAGAAATGTTCAAACAAGTCGGAATTTTTTTAGAATTTTTTGATGAAAATATAGAACAATATGACAAACAATAAACCTGAAAAAAACATTCTTGGTTTTGTAGGCCTGCTTGCTAGTGGCAAAGGTACTGCTGCCAAATATTTGGAAGAAAAATATTATGCTGATACTTTTAGGTTTTCTACTATGTTACGAGACTTGTGCAATAGAATATATATTGAACAATCACGCGACAACTTGATAAAAATGTCTGAAATTATTCGGGGTACATTTGGTGAAGATACTATGGCAAAAGTAATGGCAGAAGACGCAAAAAATGCAAAATCTAACATTACTATAGTTGAAGGAATCCGTCGCATGGCTGATATTGAACACTTATCAAAATTACCAAATTTTATATTAATTGAAATTTTTGCAAACCCTAAAACTCGTTATGAGCGCTTAATCAAACGCGGAGAAAACTCAGATGATAATAATAAAACTTATGAAGAATTTCTAGAAGATCACAAACGATCAACTGAAATGAGTATCCCAGAAGTCGCTAAGAACGCCACTGAAAAAATTGACAACAATGGCAGTATAGAAGATTTACACCAACAACTAGATAATCTAGTAAAAAAATATGCAAGTTAAAATCAAGCGCATAGACAAATCACTCCCCTTGCCCACATACCAAACTAATGGAGCCGTTGCTTTTGATTTATATACTCGTATTGACGAAATAATTCTCGCGGGTGAAACCAAAATGTTGCCAACAAACTTGATAATACAAACTCCAAATGGATATATGCTAATGATAGCCTCTCGCTCTAGCCTAGCCCAAAAAAAAGGTTTGAAAATGGCCAATGGTGTTGGTATAATAGACCAAGACTATTGTGGAGAAGATGATGAAATAAAATTATTAGTGCACAACTACACTAACAATGATGTAGCTGTTAAAAAAGGCGAAAGACTTGGCCAAGGTGTATTTGTAAAAATAGAAAAAAGCGAATGGGAAGAAATTGAAAAAATAAATAATGAAAATCGCGGTGGATTTGGATCAACAGATTAAATATTAATATTATGGAAAAAGAAAAATTTCAACCAAACCCAATTCAAAATCTACTAATGAAAGTTATGAGTGAAATGAGAAATAATCCTGGTTTATTTCAAGAAATGAAACAAGCAAAAAGAAGTGAAAAATTTTATTCAGAACCACTAGAGCAAAAAGATGAAACAAAAAGAAGTAAAGATACAGTAGGATTAACCCATGCAATAAATACACACAACATAACAAAAGAACTGACTGATATAGACTTAAAAAATAATAAGTTAGACGAAACACAAAGTTTTAGATTACGAATTACTGCTCTTATACATGACATGGGTGAACTTAGTCCAAAAGGTGATATTGATTACAATGAAAAATCAAGTACAGATACAAAAGAAGAAATAGAATACTTTGAAAAAAATATACAAAATCTATTTCCAAACCTATTAAAAACAGAAATTGAAAATATTTTGGAAATATATAAAGAAAATATTCATTACAAAGATAAAGGAGAAAATACACAAGAAGCTAAATACTTTAATATGGTTGAATTTGTAGGAGCTCTAATGCACGCTCTGGAAGAATTTGATGAAAAAAGAGACAATATGAAATGGAGACGATTCTGTGATGATTATCTATATAATATAGCAGAAAAAATAGAAAATATAATAAATAATTATCCTGCAGCAAAACAATATCTATCCAATCACAAAAATAAATTACAAAAAATGATAAATTGGGCAGAAAAAGAAATAAAAGAAAATCCAAAACACAAAGAAATGGAAAAATTGACAGATGAAAAAATAATTACTTGGAAAAATATTTTAAAAAAAATATCTTAATTTATACAAAAAAATGTATATTTATAAAAAATTAAAAATAAGTTAATAATATAAATAATTAAAATTAATAAATTAACAAAAATTTTATTTAATTAATCTAAGCAAAAAAATATGAAACGGCCACATATAGAAGGAAAACTTCCTGGTGTAAATGAAGGTGGAAACCCACCACCAATTAAACCAGGCGAAACTATAGAAGACGCAGCCAAAAGACTTGGAATCAAAACAAAGACTGACTTAGAACAAGAAGAATGGGAAAAAGTAGAGCATGAAGCACGTAGACAATTAGCTAATGGTACAGATACAGAAATCCATTTAATAGATATAGAGGATATAGAAGATACACCTAGAGAATAACAAGTATAAATAACTAAGTCTAATACAATATGCAAGCATATCTAGATATTGTAAAAAAAGTATTAAATGAAGGCATAAAAAAAGATGATAGAACTGGAACAGGTACGCTCGCAATTGCAGGGGCGATGTTTGAGCATGATATGTCCAAAGGTTTCCCATTGATTACTACCAAAAAAATGCCTTACAAAGTAATCGCTTCTGAACTTGAATTTTTTATAAAAGGATTGACTGACAAAAAATGGCTACAAGAAAACAAAAATCATATTTGGGATGAATGGGCCAACCCCAAAAAAGCTCCTTATGGCCATGATATAGAATCAAAAAATAAAATGGCAGAAGAACGAGATTTAGGACCAATCTATGGTTTCCAATGGCGCCACTTCAATGCACCATATTACAATTATGATACTGACTATCGCAACCAAGGAGTGGATCAATTACAAAAAGTAATAAATACTCTCAAAGAAAATCCTACTGACAGAAGAATGATAGTTTGTGCATGGAATCCTACTATGATGGACCAAATGGCTTTGCCACCATGTCATTATTCTTTTCAAGTTACCGTCCTTGACGGAAAAATTAATTTACTTTGGAATCAAAGATCAGTTGATGTAATGTTAGGACTCCCCTTCAATATTGCTAGCTATGCAACCATGCTTCATCTACTTGCCAAAGAAACCAAGCTTGGTGAAGGAAAATTGGTTGGATTTTTGGCAGATGTCCATATATATTCCAATCATATTGAAGGCGCACATGAACAAATTACTCGTGACCCAAACAAATTTCCACTTCCTAAACTTGTAACCGAAAATTTTACTAATATTTTTGATTGGCAATGTCAGAATAGTAAAATAGTTGGATATGAAAGCTACCCAAAAATATCATTTGATATAGCAATTTAAGCATTTCAAATTAAAAACTAACCAATATGCCCTTCTCTCTTATAAGTGCGATTGCAAAAAATAACTGCATTGGCAAAAACAATAAACTTCCTTGGAATATCCCCGAAGATTTAGAGCATTTCAAACAATTAACTCTCGGCAAAAATTGTATTATGGGCCAAGCAACCTTTGAATCAATCTTGGGTTATCTTGGCAAACCACTACCAGGCAGGCAAACAGTCGTATTAACTTTAAACAAAGACTATACTGTACCTAAGGGCGTAAAGATATTTCATTCAATTGAAGATGCTTGGGAAACTCTCAAAGATGAAGATAATTTTGTCTGTGGTGGAGCAACAATTTACAAATTAACCATAGACAAAGTTGATACTCTATATATTACTCATGTTCATATGGAAGTTGATGGTGATGCATTTTTTCCAGAAATTGATAAAAATATTTGGCAAGAAGTAGAAAGAGAAGATCATGAAAAATTTTCATTTGTAACCTATAAAAAAGTTCATAGTTCAGAGCCAATAGCCAATAATTCATAATCAATCAGATTATTAATACATACAGAGAACTCATCGTATGGCAAAAATCAATAGAATTAGTAATAGAAATTTATAAATTAACAAACTTATTCCCTACAGAAGAAAAATTTGGTTTAATTTCACAAATGAAAAGATGTTCAATTTCAATACCATCAAATATAGCAGAGGGATATGCAAGAAAAAATAAAAAAGAAAATGCTCATTTTATAAATATATCATTTGGTTCTGCAACAGAACTTGAAACACAAATTATTATTTCTAAAAAATTAAATTTTATTAACAACAATCAATGGGAAAAAGTAGATCAACTTTTGCTTGAAGTTTTACGGATGTTATATAAATACCGACAAGCACTTTATACTTAATTCTATTGGCTATGAACTACCAACTATGAACTACAAAAAAGGATTATTCATAATGCTTGAAGGAACAGATGGTTCTGGAAAAACCACTCAAACCCAATTATTACTTGATCATATAAAAAAAGAAGGTAAAAAAGTAAAAGAAATAAGCTTCCCCCAATATGGCACACCTAGTGCCTCAATGGTAGAAAAATATTTGAATGGCGAATTTGGTACAGCTGAAGAAGTCGGGCCATACCGTGCTTCTATTTTTTATGCAATTGATAGATATGCCCATAGTCAACAAATAAAAAAATGGTTGGAAGAAGGTTATATTGTAATCGCCAATAGATATGTCGGATCAAATATGGGACATCAAGGTGGCAAAATAAAAAATGAAATAGAAAGAAAAAAATACTTTGAATGGAATTATAATCTTGAATACAATATATTTGGGATATCCAAGCCTGATATAAATATTATACTGCATGTTACACCAGAAATCTCACAACAACTTGTCGACAAAAAAGAGACAAGAGACTATATAAAAACTGACAAAAAAAGAGATATACACGAAGATGACCTCAACCATCTTAGAGATGCTGAACTGGCATATTTACAAATAGCCAAATCCTTTCCAGAATTTCACCTAGTAGAATGCGTTGAAAAAAATGAAATATTACCATCTGAAACTATTCACAAAAAAATATGGGGATACATACAAAAATTTATATAAACATGCTATAATGAAAATATATTTATTAATTTACTCATATGCTTATCTCAGCCCAGGATTTGGTCAAAAAAAGCGCCAATCTATATAAAGACAATTTTAACTTATTTTTCAAACTTGCTTTCTTGGTTACAATACCTTCAATCATCACAACATCATTGGTAGGAGCCTTAACAGCAATATTTGGTCGACAATCCCAAGAATTTTTTGTAACTGTCATTTATGGATTATTTTTTATAATACTTTTTATAATTTCATATGTTATTGGCATTTGGTTCTCAATCGTCAAAGTAAGAATTATTGCCGCAAGATATGAAAATAAAGACATTGCATCAATCAGCAGTTATATTCATTCCGACAAAAAATTAATTTTACCAGTCATCGCAGCCTCCATACTAGCTGGAATTGCCATAATTGGTGGTTTTATATTATTTATTGTTCCTGGTATAATTTTTTCTGTATGGTTTGCTTTTGTAATGTACGCTGTAGCCATAGACAATAAAGAATCAGTAGACTCTCTCAGTTACAGTAAAAGTCTATCCAAAGGAAGATGGCTTGCTGTTTTATGGAGAATATTAGTCCCTATATCATTTTTCTTAGTTGGAACCTATTTAATGCAAACTCCTCTTTCAATAGTTTTAAATACATTTGATTCTGTAATTATAATAACACTTGTTGCTATTGCATCATTCCTAATAAATATATTATTTACCCCATTTCTAGTAGCTTCACAAGTAATTTTATATTCCAATCTTAAAAATACCATGGCTACAGAAAATTCTATTTCCGTACCAAACACCACAACTGACGAGCCTCCTTTTTAATTGAATAGGCCCTATAATTTCTTTGAAAACCCTTTAATACAGGGCTTTTCATTTTTTAGCTTAAATGATAACATATAGATAAATGCATAAAATAAATTAATTATAAAATATTTAACAAACAGAATAATTAATAATTAGAGATTATTATGAGCGGATTTGGTTGCCACAACAGGCAACCACCTCGGAGCCATAGCGAGAATCCTGCCGGCAGGCAGGGAGCGAATGATAATCTCTAATTATTAATTTCTATTTCAGATTATAAATTAATTAATACTCCTCATAAATGAATAATAATCTATGCCAAAATATCAAGCAATAATTGGAATGGAAGTACATGTTGAATTCAAAACCAAAAGTAAAATGTTTTGTGCTTGCAAAAATGATCCTGAATTAAAAGAACCAAATATTAATATCTGTGAAATTTGTCTTGGTCACCCTGGAACTTTGCCCACAGCCAATAAACAGGCCATAGAATGGACTGTGCTAGTTGGCAAAGCCCTCAATTGCAACATAAGAGAACTTTCCAAATTTGACCGCAAGCATTATTTTTATCCAGATTTACCAAAAGCCTATCAAATTTCTCAATATGATGAGCCAATTGCAGAAAACGGTTATATCAATATAGATTTAAAACTCGAAGACAATCCACGCTCAGAAGTTAAAATTGGAATTACCAGAGCTCATCTTGAAGAAGACACCGCCAAACTAACCCACAGCACCGATGGCAGTACTTTGGTTGATTTTAATCGTGCTGGTACTCCCCTATTAGAAATAGTAACTGATCCTGATTTCCAAACAGGGCTAGAAGCAAAAACATATTGTCAAGAATTGCGCACTCTAATGCGATTTTTAGGAGTAAGTAATGCTGATATGGAAAAGGGACAAATGAGATGTGAAGCCAATATTTCTGTTCAAGAAGCTGGCTGTTTTGAAATAAAAGACGGAATTGTCAAAACTATTGGTAATTACAAACTTAATAATAAAGTAGAAGTAAAAAATATCAATTCATTCAAAGCAGTAGAAAAAGCCATCAATTATGAAATCCAAAGACAAACTGAAATGATTGAAAAAGGCGAAGAATGGCCACAACAAACTCGCGGTTGGGATGAAAACAATAACCAAACCGTACTTCAAAGAATAAAAGAAAATGCTGCTGATTACAGATACTTTCCAGAACCAGACATTCCACCATTTCACCCAAATAGACTTACAAAAAATTACACAATGCCAGAACTTCCCCAAGCAAGACGAGCCAGATTTCACAATGAATACGGTCTTTCATATTCTGATGCAAAAATTCTAACTACTGACAAAGATTGGGCTGATTTCACTGATGCCACTATGTCTGAGCTTTATGAATGGCTCCACTCTTTACCAGAAAACACAAAAATAGAAGAACAACAAATTATTGAAGGTAATAAAAACAGACTCGCCAAATTATGTGGTAGCTGGATCACCAGTAAGCTAATGGGTATTATGTCTGAAAAATCAGTTCATATAAAAGTACTCAAAATCAGTCCAGAAAATTTTGCAGAATTGATTATTTTGATTTATTCAAAAAAATTAAGCCCAACCAATGCTCTCCAAGTATTGTCAGAAATGATTGATAGTAATGTCAATATGGATCCAACTCACATAATGGAAGACAAAGGTTATGGCCAAGTTTCTGACATTAATCAACTTGAAAAAATAATAGATGAAGTAATAACTAGCAATCCAAATCAAGTAACTCAATTTATTAATGGAAAAGATACTATAATAAAATTTCTTATTGGTATGGTTATGAAAGCAACAGAAGGCTCAGCTGATCCAAACATTACCGAAGAATTATTACGAAAAAAACTATCAAATTGAAAACATTTTTAATTAAATAATTAATGATTAAAGATTATTATGAGCGGATTTGGTTGCCACAACAGGCAACCACCTCGGAGTCAAAGCGAGAATGAGAGAATAATAATCTTTAATCATTAATTTCTATTTCAGATTATAAATTAATCCACAGCTATACAGTTGCATCAATTACAATATACTGATAAACTGAATCAAACTATGAAAAAATTAAAATTACAGACAATTGATTATAAACAATATTAGAGACTTACCATCCCGAAAGGGGTGGTATTTTTTTGAAAATATGGAATTTATAGAATCACAACTTATACTCAAAAAAGGTATAACTTTCAAAGGCCTGTCTCCTTCTAATCAAAAAGAAATATATTATGGTGAAGTAGTATTTACCACTGGAATGACTGGCTATATAGAGACACTCACCGACCCATCATATGCTGGCGAAATTATTACTTTCACCTACCCCCTCATTGGTAACTACGGCGTTCCCGAAAAAAAATATTGGGAATCAGAAAAAATACACGTCAGTGGCATAATTGTCAGTGAAGCCTGTACTAATTGGGATCATATAAACGGCAAATCTTCTCTCCTCAATTGGCTAGAATCCCAAAAAGTACCAATAATGACCAATGTTGATACCAGAGAACTTACCAAACAATTGCGTGAATATGGAGTAATGCCTGGGGCAATATTACCTACAAATTATTCTTCTAATTCTCAAAATAAAAAATTAAATTATACAAATTTAAGTGATCAAAATCTTATACCAGAAGTTTCTACAAAAATAAAAAATATATATAATCAAAAAAAATCCAACAACAAAACTATAATCGTAGTAGATTGTGGAATAAAAAATAATATTTTGCGTTCACTTAAAGAACTTCCATTGACAATTCACCATGTGCCATACAATTATGATTATACCCAAGAAAAATTTGATGCTGTTTTTCTATCAAATGGTCCAGGCGATCCAAAAGTTTGTATAGAAACAATCGCCATATTAAAAAAAGCTATGAAATTAGAAAAACCAATTTTTGGTATTTGTCTTGGCTCGCAAATATTAGCTCTAGCTGCTGGCGCTGACACTTACAAATTAAAATATGGTCATCGTGGACAAAACCAACCTTGTCGTGAAGAAAAAACTGGCAAGTGTTTTATTACCAGCCAAAATCATGGTTATGCAGTTGATGAAAAAACCATACCAAAAGATTGGTATATAAATTTTAGAAATTTAAATGATAATTCTGTTGAAGGAATTAGTCACAAAACTTTACCATTTTTTTCTGTCCAATTTCACCCTGAAGCTTCCCCTGGTCCAACTGATACAAAATGGTTATTTGAAAAATTTTACGATTTGATATGAATAAACTAAATATAAAAAAAGTTCTACTTCTTGGTTCAGGCGGACTACGCATTGGACAAGCTGGCGAATTTGATTATTCTGGTTCACAAGCAATCAAAGCTTTAAAAGAAGAAGGTATACATACTGTTCTTATCAATCCAAATATCGCCACCATTCAAACTGATGGACAAGGTTTTAGTAAATCAAAAAAAGCCGCCGATACTGTATACTTACAACCATTAAATGTTCAAACTGTTACTAAAATTATTGAAAAAGAAAAACCTGATGCAATTTTTTTGAGTTTTGGTGGCCAAACTGCTTTAAATCTTGGCTTAGAACTAGATGAAATTGGTATATTTAAAAAATATAATGTCAAAGTGCTGGGTACACCTATAAAAACCATCCGTCTCACAGAAGATCGTGAATTATTCAAACAAGCTCTCAAAGAAATTGATGTAAAAACAGCTAGAAGTATTGCTACTGATAATATTACTGAAGCAATATCTGCAGCAAAAAAAATTGGCTACCCTATAATGATGCGCTCTGGCTATTCTCTTGGCGGACTAGGTTCTGGCCTCATCAAAACAGAAGAAGAACTTAAAATACGCGCTAATGAAGCTTTGCACCAAGCACCACAAATTTTGATTGAAGAATACCTTGGGGGTTGGAAAGAAGTAGAATATGAAATAGTGCGCGATTCAGCTGACAATGTAGTAACTGTGTGCAATATGGAAAACATGGATCCAATGGGAATCCACACAGGCGAAAGTATAGTAGTGGCACCATCACAAACTCTCAACAATCACGAATATCATCTCTTGAGAGAAATTGCTATTAAAACTGCTAGTCATATTGGAATCATCGGTGAATGTAATATCCAATATGCCCTCAATCCAGAAAATGGCGATTATCGGGTAATTGAAATCAATGCCAGACTATCACGATCTAGCGCCCTTGCCTCCAAAGCAACCGGCTATCCATTGGCCTTTATAGCTGCCAAACTTGGAATTAATATTCGCTTGGATGAAATCAAAAATTCAGTCACCCAAAAAACCTCAGCTTTCTTTGAACCAGCCCTTGATTATTTGGTTATCAAAATACCAAAATGGGATATAAACAAATTCAAAAATGCTGAACAACATATTGGTTCAGAAATGAAAAGCGTCGGTGAGGTCATGGCAATTGGACGATCTTTTCCAGAAACACTGCAAAAAGCTGTGCGTATGTTGAATATAGGCACACAAGGCCTAAATGATTATCCTTATAAAATAGAAAATTTAAAAGATGAAATAGAAAATCCAACTTTCCGCAGATTATTTGCTATTTATCAATATTTTAAAAAAGGAGCTACTGTAAATGAAATATTTAAACTATCCAAAATTAATCCTTGGTTTTTGCATCATATTTACTCAATTGCACAGATGGAAAAAAATATAACAAAAAATAATTTAGATAAAACAACTCTACAACAAGCTAAACAATTTGGATTCTCTGATAAAACTATAGCTAAACTTAAAAATACCACTGAAAAAGAAATTCGTGCCAAAAGAATTAATCTCAATATTAAACCAATAATAAAACAAATTGACACTTTGGCGGGAGAATTTCCAGCCAAAACTAATTATTTATATACGACTTATAATGGGCAATACCATGATATTTTGCGATCAAAAAAGAAACCAATTATTGTAATTGGTTCTGGCCCATATTGTATTGGATCTTCAGTAGAATTTGATTGGTGCGCAGTAAATACTGCTAGGACTTTAAAAAAACTAAAAGAATCAACTATTATTATAAACTCAAATCCAGAAACAGTTTCAACTGATTATGATGAGTCAGATAGATTATACTTTGAAGAACTAACGGCTGAAAGAATTGCAGACATTGCTGATTTTGAAAATACCAAAGGTATTATTGTATCGGTTGGTGGACAAATACCAAATAATATAGCCCTACCTCTCAGTAAAGCCGGCTACCCAATCTTGGGTACAAATGCTACTTCCATTGACCAAGCAGAAGATAGACAAAAATTTTCTTCACTTTTAAATAAATTAAATATTGATCAACCAACTTGGGAAGAAGTCAGTACATTATCCAAAGCACGCTCATTTGCTGAACGTATTGGTTATCCTGTTTTAGTCCGTCCATCATATGTTCTATCTGGCGCAGCTATGAATGTCATATATGATGAATCTGAACTAAAAAATTATCTGGCAAATTCAGCCACAGTATCACCCGACCACCCAGCTGTACTATCCAAATTTATCCAAAATGCCAAAGAACTTGAAGTTGATGGCGTAGCTAAACAAGGGCAAATTATCATAGAAGCAATTACAGAACATGTAGAAAATGCTGGTGTACATTCTGGTGACGCTACCATAATCCTTCCACCCCAAAGACTATATTTGGAAACCATCCGCCGTGCCAAAAAACTTACCGCCAAAATAGTAAAAGCCTTAAATATTACTGGCCCATTCAATATTCAATTCATTGCCAAAGATAATTGGTTAAAAATAATTGAATGCAATGTCCGCGCTTCACGCTCCTTCCCTTTTGTATCCAAAGTAACAAACAACAATTTTATTGAAATAATGACAGAAGTTATTTTAAACAAACACAAATCAAAAACCTATCAAACTCTTGAACTTGATTATGTCGGCGTAAAAACCCCACAATTTTCCTATAGTCGCCTCAAAGGTTCTGACCCTGTTGCCCATGTAGAAATGGCTTCTACCGGTGAAGTAGCCTGTATCGGTGACAATTACTTAGAAGCCTTTTTTACCTCATGGTTATCAACTGAACAATCAATTTCTGGCAAACGTATTCTTTTGAGTATTGGGGACGAGAAAAAAAATAAATTAATTAATCTGATACAAGCACTTGATGAACAAAATTGGGAAATATTTGCAACTGAAGGTACACATAAATATTTAGCAGAATATGGCATTGCTTCAACTTTTTTACACAAAGCAAGCGTTGATGCTTCACCAAATATTACTGACACAATTGAAAACAAAAAAATTGATCTTATCTTAAATATTCCTCGTAGCAACGGCACAAGCAATAAAACCGATGGTTTCAAAATTCGACGACTGGCTATTGATCATCAAATCCCTCTAATTACCAATCTACAAATTGCCCAACTTTTTCTACGCTCTATCACAGAATTAAAATTAGAAAATGTTCCAGTAAAATCTTGGCAAGAATTTATAAAAAATTAAATCATCATACTATGCCCACTGAATTTAAAAATAGAGATATAATCTCAATCACAGATTTATCAAAATCAGATATTCTCCATATATTAAAAGTAGCAGAAGATCTAAAAAAGAAACCCAGACCAGATTTATTAAAAGGAAATATTATGGCAAGTTGTTTTTTTGAAAATTCAACTCGCACTCGCCTATCATTTGAAACTGCTATGCTCCGACTAGGTGGTAATGTAACTGGATTTTCCAATGCAGATGTAACTTCAATAAAAAAGGGGGAAACCTTATATGACACCATAAAAATAATTGGACAATATGTAGATGTAATCGCGCTACGACACCCGCTTGAAGGCGCAGCCAAATTAGCCTCTGAAGCAACTGATAAACCTATTATAAACGGTGGAGATGGTGCCAATCAACATCCAACTCAAACTCTATTAGATTTATTTACAATAAGAGAATGCCAAAAAAAATTAACTGATCTCAAAATAGCTCTTGTCGGCGATTTAAAATATGGTCGTACCGTCCACTCACTTGCTCAAGCACTTGTCCACTTTGGTGTACGACTTTATTTGATTGCGCCAAATGTATTACAAATGCCAAACCATATTCTAGACACATTAAAACTCTCCGGTATAAAATTCTCTATGCATGAAAATATGGAATCAATCATAAATAAAGTAGACATTATATATATGACTAGAATCCAAGAAGAAAGATTTACTGATAAGATTGAATATGAACGTTTAAAAGACTCATTTATTCTAAAAACTGAACACTTAAAAAAGGTCCAGAATTCTATGCGAATCATGCATCCTTTGCCTAGGGTAAATGAAATTAGCCCTGATGTAGACAAAACTAAACATGCCTATTATTTTGAACAAGCTAAAAATGGACTTTTTGTTAGACAAGCTATACTTGGTTTACTTCTTGGAAAATTAAATTAAAAAAATATGACCATACAAAATAAAAAATTATTAGTATCAGCCATCAAAGATGGCACTGTAATTGATCGGATTGAATCAGGAAATGCTCTTAAAGTTATACATTTTCTTAATATAATAGATAGTGAAAAAATTATTACCGTTGGACTAAATCTTCCAAGCAAAGTTATGGGAAAAAAAGATTTAGTAAAAATAGAAAATCTAGAATTAACAACAAAACAAATAAATGATCTTGCAATTTTGGCTCCTAATGCTACTATTAATATAATAAAAAAATATAAAGTAATAAAAAAATTTAAAGCTGAAATTCCAGATTATATTCACAATATAGTTACCTGTCCTAACCCAAAGTGTATAACAAACAATGAAAATATTATTACCAAATTTGATATCATAAACAAAAAAAATCCCATAAAAATAAAATGTAATTATTGTGAAAAAATTTTTGAACAAAATGATATACTAAATTATAAACACACTTAATGTGAAAATAAAAACTTTTGATAACCAAACTATTGACTTACCAATAGAAGAAAACATATCTCAAAAAAATATTATTGCTTTACCAGGACTCATTGATCCTCATGTACATTTTCGTATACCTGGGGGAGAACACAAAGAAACTTGGGAAACTGGCGCCCAAGCTGCCATCGCTGGTGGTGTCTGTACAGTCCTTGATATGCCAAATAACAACCCTTCAATAACCGATGAAAAAACTTTTTTAGAAAAAAAAGAAATAATAAAAAAACAATTAAAAAATACAGACATAAATCTAAACTATTTTTTATACTTAGGAGCAACTGAAAATAATATAAATGAAATAAAAAAACTAAAAAATGAAATAGTGGCAGTAAAAATGTTTATGGGATCAAGCACTGGCAATCTTTTGGTGGCAGATCTTGAAAAACAAAAAGAGATTTTTAAAATATGCGGTGAATTAAATATACCCCTAGCAGTCCATGCTGAAAATGAAGCCATGATTATTGAAAATACACAGAAGCTATCAGACTCAATCAATAATATTACTACTCATTCCAAGATTCGCTCACGAGAAGTAGCCGAGTCTGCTGTAAAACAAGCAATTAAACTCGCAGAAATTTATAAAACTAAATTATATATACTCCACTGTAGCACAAAAGAAGAAATGGACTTAATAAGACTTGCCAAACAAAAAAATATTGATGTCTCAGCTGAAGCTTGCCCACACCACCTATTTTTAAATGATACAGCGTATGAAAAATTTGGCAGTAAAGTACAAATGAATCCACCTATACGTACTAGCACAGACAATGAAGCATTGTGGACCGCCCTTATTGATGGCACTATTGATACCATTGGAAGTGACCACGCTCCTCATTTATTATCTGAAAAAGCAAATCCTTATCCTAATTCCCCTTCTGGAATACCCGGTATAGAAACCACTCTGCCACTTTTATTAAATGCTTATAATCAAGACAAAATAAAACTGGAAAAAATTGTTGAACTGACAAACACAAATGCCAAAAAAATATTTAACCTAAAAATAACTGACAGTTGGGTAATAGTTGATTTGGATTTAGAAAAAGAAATAAAAAATGAAAATTTAAAAACTAAATGTGGCTGGTCCCCTTTTGCTGGACAACTCATCAAAGGCTGGCCAATCTATACAGTATTAAACAATAAAATATATAAATTATAGTAAAAATATAATAGTATTGTTTACACTTTTACAACGACCGCATTATTTTCAATTATTTATTTTTACTCCCTGCCTGCCGGCAGGCAGGATTCTCGCTTTGGCTCCGAGGGTGATGCCTGTTGAGGCCTCAAATCCGTAAAAATAAATAAACAAATTAATGCTTAATTATAAATAACACTTTTAATTGTTATACCTTGCATAAAATAATATATTATGATTAACACCCCATTTTACGACCCAACAAAATCCTATGAAGAAAATTACTCAGATGGACCTTTTGGTGCATTTGCTGACAATGAAATATATCAAAACCAAGGTGAGCCAAACTATGATTATCACAATCACAAAGTCTATTCACCTTTCGGTATTCCAGCTGGTCCAATTATAAATAGTAATTTTGCCAAAAGCGCCTTTGAAAAAGGATTTGATTTAGTTGTTTATAAAACTGTCCGCACTGGTATTTTTCCCTGCCACCCTCACCCAAATATAATGGCCATACATATTGATAAAATAACTCCTGAAATAATGGCTGGCAAAATAACCGCTGACACCAACTACACTGAACCGCTAACCATAACAAATTCTTTTGGCGTACCATCCAAAGATCCAGATGAATGGCAAATAGATATAAAAAAAGCTATTAGTTATGCAAAGACTGGACAAATGTTAATAGCTGGCTTTATGGGCACAGTAAAAGAAAATCAAACCCAAGAAGAATTTATAAAAGATTATGCTTTGGCAGCGCGACTAACCAAAGAAACTGGCGCAAAAGTATTGGAGGCAAATCTATCTTGTCCAAATATTGGAAATGAAGGTCTTGTCTGCTACAACATTGATATTACTCACAAAGTCTGCAAAGCTATACGAGATGAAATCGGCAATACACCACTTGCTATAAAACTTGGTTATTTTAATAATGATAATGAATTAAAAAAAATAGCTGAAATTGCCCATAATTATGTTGATGAAGTAATAGCCATAAATACTCTACCCTCAACTATTGTCGACAAATATGGTAATCAAGCTTTGAAAGGTCAGAACCGAGTAAAAAGTGGTATATGTGGAGCCGGCATCAAATGGGCTGGACTTGATATGGTCAAAAGACTCAAAAAAATACGAGACGAAAATAATTATAAATTCTCCATCACTGGAGTAGGTGGAGTAATGAATAAAGAAGATTTCAAAGAATACCAAAATATTGGAGCAGAAATAGTCATGTCTGCAACTGGCGCTATGTGGGATCCATACTTAGCTCAAAAAATTAAATCAATTTAATAAATAATTTAAATCAATTATAAAATACTTAAATTATTTATTTTTAACAATACAATTAATAATTAGAGATTATTATGAGCGGATTTGGTTGTCACAACAGGCAACCACCTCGGAGCCACAGCGAGAATGAGCGAATGATAATCTCTAATTATTAATTTAACAAATTTATTATGAATTCAGACTTAGATCAATTAATCTTAGACCTCTATGATATTGAGGCTATCAAATTTGGCGAATTTGAATTAAAAAGTGGCTTAATATCACCAATATACATGGACATCCGTCTAATAGTTTCATATCCAAAAATACTAAAATCAATTGCAAAAATAATGTGGAGTAAAGTATGTAAAATTGAATTTGATATAATCTGTGGAGTGCCATACACTGCCCTACCAATCGCAACTGTTATGTCTACCCAAAATAACAAACCAATGATAATGCGAAGAAAAGAAGTAAAAAAATATGGAACAAAAAAAATAATAGAAGGTAAATTTGAAAGTAAACAAACATGTCTTGTAGTTGAAGATCTCGTCACTAGTGGCTCCAGTATTTTTGAAACCATTGAACCAATTGAAGACGTCGGATTGATTGTAAAAGATATTATTATTCTAATTGATCGTGAACAAGGTGGAAAAAATCATATTGAAAACAAAGGCTACAAACTACACAGCATAGCAAAAATATCTGAAATCTTGAAAGTATTAAAAAAATATGAAAAAATAGATACAAATACTTTCAACAAAGTAAATAAATTTATTAAAGAAAACCAAGTATAATATGTTAACCTACTCAAAAAGAATAGCTTATACCACAAACCCAACTGCACAAAAACTTTTTGAAATAATAGAAGAAAAAAAAACCAATCTCTGTCTATCAATTGATGTTACTACCAAAAGCGAACTATTATTATTTGCTGATTTAATTGGCCCACAAATCTGCCTTTTAAAAACTCATATAGATATAATCGAAGATTTTGATTTTGAAACTATAAGCCAACTACAAAGGCTTTCAGAAAAGCATAATTTTTTATTATTTGAAGATAGAAAATTTGCTGATATTGGTAATACTGTGGCTTATCAATACCAAGACGGGATATACCATATTGCCGACTGGGCACACATAACAAATGCCCATTGTATCGCTGGCCCAGGCACAATAGAAGGACTCAAAATAAATGGTATGCACAAAGGCAGAGGATTATTATTGATAGCGCAAATGTCATCAAAAGATAATCTGACCACCAAAGAATATACCCAAAACACAATAGAGCTAGCCAAAAATAATCAAGATTTTGTAATAGGATTCATATCAATGAAAAAGCTTGACGATAACCCTGGTTTTATTCATATGACACCCGGTGTCAAACTAGACACAGGCTCGGATAATTTAGGACAACAATACAATACTCCTGAATCAGTAATTTATGAAAACGAATCAGACATAATTATTGTCGGCAGAGGAATAATAGAATCTACAAACCCAAAACAAGAAGCAGAAAATTACAAAATTGCTGGATGGAATGCTTATACCAGAAGATTAGAAAAATAAAATAGACTCAAGACATTTTATTTTAAAAATTTTTGAACCAAACTCTCAGCTTCTTCATAATTTTTACACCAATTTATATCACGATCTTTCCTAAACCATGTAAGCTGGCGCTTGGCGTATTGTTTAGTTTCTTTTTTTAATTTTTCCACAACTTGCTCAATAGTAATAATACCCTCAAAATATTCTTTGAACTGCTTATAACCAATTCCACTCATACTTGGCAAATTCCAATTATATTTTTTGTCCAACAAACATTTTACTTCTGCTTCCAAACCACCCTCTATCATTTTATCAACTCTATTATCTATTTTTTCATATAACTCTTGTTTATCAATATCAATGCCAATTTTAAGACAATCAAACAATTGCTCACCTTTAATTTTTTGTTTTGAAAAAGGCTCTCCACTCAATATTGAAACTTCAAGTGCCCGAATAACCCTTCTTTTATTATTCTTATCAATCTTGTCTGCACTGACTTTATCAATTGATAACAATAATTCATGCAATTGATCTACACTTTTTTCCATCAAACTATTTCTCAATTTATTATTAGCCAAAACCATTGGTACTCTAAAATTCTCAATCAAAGTTGATATATATAACCCAGTACCACCAACCACTATAGGATATCTTTTATTTTTGTAAGATAATTTAATATACTTAAAAGCTTTGTCTCTAAAATTTGGTGCCGTAAATTGTTTCCCCGGATCCAAAAAATCAATAAGATGATGTGGAATGTCTTCTACAAAAAAAGTCTTGCGAAGCCCCACTCTTCGCCATTCACCATTACCTTTGGCCGTACCAATATTCATTTTTTTGTAAACCTGTCTAGAATCTGCTGAAATAATTTCTCCATTAATTTTTTTGGCCAACCTCAAACTCCAACCTGTTTTACCTGAAGCTGTCGGCCCAACTATTACAATCAATTTTTGTTTATTTTTGCTTACCATATATAATTATTGATTCTATATTATATATGCAAATAAATATAAAATCAAGACCTTGACATATACCACAAAATAATGTATAAATATAGCTATTAATAACGGTGGGACCATAATCACAAATATGGGCTAGCACCACTAAACTATTCATTTATGTCAAAAAGAATGGACCAGCTAAATACAAAGGTAAGCAAAACAAAAGTCTACACTTTGGAAGAAGCTATAAAACTTGTCAAAGAAACAAGTACAGTAAAATTCGATGCATCAGTCGAAGCACATATAAAACTTGGAATTAATACAAAAAAGAGTGACCAACAGCTAAGGTCAACCGTAGCCTTACCTCACGGAACTGGTAAAACTAAAACTGTGGCAGCATTCGTTGGCGCTAATGACGAAAAAACTGCCAAAGAAGCTGGAGCAGATTTCGTATACAATGAAGAAGACATTAAAAAAATAAAAGATACCGGTAAAATAGAATTTGAAATTGCAGTAGCCACACCAGATATGATGCCAAAATTGGCTGTAGCCGCTAAAGTCCTCGGACCAAAAGGCCTAATGCCAAATCCAAAAACAGAAACAGTTGGACCAGATATAACCAAACTAATCACTGCCTTAAAAAAAGGCAAAGCAGCTTTTAAAAATGACGATGCTGGTATTGTCCACATAGCCATTGGTAAAGTAAGTTTTGATGAAGCGAAGCTAATAGATAACTTTAATGCATTGATTGAAGCTCTCAAAAAAGCCAAACCAACTGCAGCCAAAGGTGTATTTATACAATCAATCCATCTGACTAGTAGTATGGGCCCTGGAATCAAAGTTGAAGTCCAATAAAATACAAAAAATAAATTAAAAAACTCCTCACAAAATTATGAGGAGTTTTTAATTATTTTATTATAATTCTACAATGCAAAAACCATCATCTCCAATATAATAATCGTACACTAATGGATGTTTTTTTATCAATTCGATTATTACTTTTTTTAATATACCCTCACCTACACCGTAAACAACTTTTACATACTTCTCTTTATTTTTTGCATAATAATATAATTCCTTTTCAAATTGTTCTTCTGCTTCACTTATACCAGAAGACTTATGCAAATCAATTGTTAAAATATTGTCACCATTAGACATTGTCCAAAATAATGTTTCATTCATATATACTATATAATATACTACAAACTAATCAATGGTTAATGGTCAATTGTAAAATGTTAATAGTCGTAATGTGCCGAAGGCGGGACTCGAACCCGCACGCTGTGAAGCACCTGCTCCTAAGGCAGGCGTGTATACCAATTTCACCACTTCGGCATATAAAATACTCCCCATATTTAACCATATTATTGCCCACCAGTCAAGGATTAAAAAACCCTGCTTACGCAGGATTTACTTAATTTTATTTTTTATCTTCTACTTTTTCTTCTATATTCTTTCTTTTGACTTCTTTTAATTTTCTTTTATGATTTCTCAAATATAATGGTTTTGATTGCCTTACTGCCATTTCTCTTACCAATTCAATCTTGGCCACAACTGGAGAATGTAATGGAAATATTTTCTCAACGCCATAACCTTTTGCGTCTTTTCTAACTGTAACTGTAGCTCCCTTTTCTTTGCCATGTTTTACAGCCAATACAATCCCTTCAAAAAGCTGTATACGCTCTTTTTCTTCACCTTTGGCATTAATTTCTTTGATCAATTGGTGAACTTTTACGATCATTCCCGGCTTTAAAGAAAAACGAATATCTTCTGACATATTTTATATATTTAATTGAGAGGTTGAGCAAGTTAACTCAACATCATAGTATTACTAATAGTGGCAATATATTACTATATTGCTCATTTTTTGTCAACCTTATTTATAATTTTCTCTATTTCTTTAACAGCCATATCAAGATAACCCTCTTTATTGACCACCTTATAATCATACTTATTGGCCATTTTAATTTCTTTTTTTGCTATCTTAAGCCTTTTTTTAAGCTCACTTTCTTCAACCCCACCCCGTTCTCTTATTCTATTTTCCAAAACATCAATACTATCTGGCAACAAAAATATAGACAAATGATCAACTCCACTTTTTTTCAAGTTTGCCCTACCATTAACATCAATATTAGTAAAAACTAATCTATTATTCGCCAATGTTTTTGCTAATATTTCTTTTTCAATCCCATAATAATTACCATTAAAATTATTATATTCTACCAATTCATTATTTTTTATTTTTTTTTCAAAACTTTCTTTTGATATAAAATTATAATTTATACCAGACACGTCCCCAGGCCTCTTGTCACGAGTAGTAGTAGTCAAAAGTTTTACTGAACCTGAAAAAATATTCATTAATTTTGCTATAATTGTATCTTTTCCTCCACCAGAGGGAGATGAAATAACCACAAAAATACTTTTTGACATATTAATTTAATTCTTTAATAAAATCTTTTAATTTTTTGGGTAAATTACTATTATAACAAACTTTCTTACCTTGCAAATCTTCAAAACACAATTCGCTAGCGTGCAAAAATATTCTACCTAATTTTTCATCCTTTTTTCTATTCAGTTTTTTATTAAAATGCAAACTATCCCCAACAACTGGATGAGCGTATGCCAACATATGAACTCTAATCTGATGAGTTCTACCAGTATGAATTTTAACTTTTAATAAAGAAAACCTAGTATATTCTTTTTCAACCCAATACTCAGTCAATGCTTCACGACCCTCTTGTTCTTTACCAACATTTTTTACCTTGAAATTATCTATTTTTGGTCGTGCAACCATTTTACCATCATGCCCCCTATTGATATCAAAATCAATTTTATCATGCTTCATATCCAAAATTCCATGCACCAATACGGTATAATACTTACTAATAGTTCTATCCTTAAATTGCTTTTTAAGATGTTCAAACATCTTTTTATTTTTTGCAATTACCATCACACCAGATGCTTCCTTATCAAGCCTATGCACAATACCAGGCCTATCCACACTTTCTCCAACACCTTTTACTTGAGAGTACTCTGACAACAACCAATCTGTCAATGTATTAACTTCATTGCGATCAGTAGGATGTACCAAAAGACCGCTAGGCTTATCAATAATAATATAATCATTTGTATCTTTAATAATCTTTATTTTTTTTGTAAAATCTACCCCTAATTTAAATTTCTCTTCCAATATTTTAATATTAGAACCAACCTTTAATGATTGGCCAGCTTTTTTTGGCAGTTTATCATTTAACAATACCAATTCTTTATCAATCATTTTTTTTATCTCTGATCTAGTATTATTCATTTTCTCAGACAAAAAAATATCAAGTCTCTTACCTTTATCTTCACTATTTACTGTAAAATTAATTACTTTTTTCATAATATAATACTAAATAAACCTGCTTATGAGCAGGTCTTTAGGGTTATACTTTTTAAAAACTGATTTGCATCTCTTAAAGCTCTGTCTACCCATTTTTTACCAAATTGTTTTATATGCCAATCAAAAATTTCTTTTTGTTTAATCCATAAAATAAACTTTCTAATCATTTCAACTAATATTTTTCTAGCTTTTTCAGTCCTGAGCTTAAATTCACGACTTTTTAAACACCATGATACCACCACTCTATAACCCATTTTATATGTACGAGAATTTTCTATCATAATCAACATTTTTGATACCCTCTCACTATTCAACATATCAAGAGTATCAGCATCGTCAAGCAAATTTACAAGAATACGGTGCTTCTTTCTCAATAATAACCTTGTTAATAAAGCGCCAGTTCCAAAACTCTTACATACCAAAATTTTAGTTGACAACCCTACTGTTTTACCAAAGAGACCACATCTAATTGATTTCATCCATAACATAAATGCAGAAATATTGTCATCAACAATAGACATCCATATAATAGAGGGATTTTTGGTAATTGATCTAGCCACATCATGCCACCAAGCAGCCAAAATAACTGCCTGTTTTTCATCATGACTTAAATCCATATCAGCAATAAATTCCTTAACACGTTTTACCACTCTAGTCACATGATCAAGATCATGAACTGGGTCATTACTGTGTTTCATCTTTCTTTTTGCTATATTTATAAGTTGTTCTACACGTAAATTCATATTAGATAAGTATACCACAAAGCCATAAAAAAAACAAATATGACCTCTTGATTTGTTTATATATTTCTGATAGTATATCAAAGATAAATGCTCGCATAGCTCAGAGGTTAGAGCACAACGCTTATAACGTTGGGGTCGATGGTTCAATTCCATCTGCGAGCACTAAAATTAATAAAAACTTAAACAAAGTAAAGAACTTAAATACATCATTACCATCGCGAATGGTTGTTTCCATCTGCGAGCACAACTTATTACTACAATCTTAGTTAAATTCAAAAGTCTAAATACAGTATTACCATCGCGAATGGTTGTTTTTATATGTAAATAAAATACCATACAAACAAACTAATGAATATTTTGCCTAATACAAATAATAATATAAATTTAACTCATACTATATAATAATCATTCCCATATACACGGAAATAAAAAATAAAAGATATTAAATCTAGTATTTTATTTATATTTTATAAATACAAATCTAACTTATTATTTTCAACAAATTCTAATAAAACTATTTTCTAATTTTTTTAAAAAAAATAAAATAAAAAGTTATTAACAGTTTTTGTTGCAAAAGTATTTAAAAATATTGTAAAAAGACTTATAATATATATAGGTCGTTAAAATTTTATTCAAAAAATTTTTAAAAGTTTTTTACATCCATGCTTGTCATGTAAACAACTTATTATATTTAAATTTAGATTTGGTATGTACCATGGTATTATCAAAGTTTAAATATATTATCTCAAAAAAGAAAGGCGGTGTTATTATGCCAGCAAAAAAAAGAAAAGCTGCTCCTAAAAAGAGAAAAGCTGCTCCTAAAAAGAGAAAAGCTGCTAAACGTAAAAAGAAATAATTACGTTTACAAAAAACAACTCGCAAATGCGAGTTGTTTTTTTACCTAAAATATACTCTCTAATTAATTTTTACAATACCAAATTTACCATCATACCCAGGACTAATAAATATATCTCCCTCTCTAGCTTTTATAATTGTTTCTGCTACTTTTTTGTCTGACACTTTTTTAATTTGTTCAAAACTTGCATTCAACAATACAAAAAATTCACCACCCAAACTATTAATTAATTTATTATAATAATCTTTTACTTTTTTTGTACCTACACCAACTTTCAACATATCCGACAATATCACATCAAGTGGCACTACACTTTTATATGGTATTTTATTTAATTTTAATGCTTCTTTTTTATTTCTAGTAGCCAGTGCCAACACACGATTACACACTCCGATAACTAATTGCTTATTACATTTTGGACAAATATTATTTAAACTTTTACTCTCCTCTGGTTCACAAACAAAATTACAATCACGATGGCCATCTAGATGATATTTCCCCTCCTCTGGATAAAATTCAATTGTATAGAGAAATTCATTTTTATTTTTCTCTCGTATTATCCTCATTATTTCACTATATGAAATACTATTTTTATTTTTAAAATTTAAAACATTGGCTTCTCTACCTAATTTTGGCAAACTATGTGCATCAGAATTTGATACAAGCGTAATATCATCAAGTATTGATAATCTTCTATTCATAAGAGGATCACTTGATAAACCAGTTTCGATTGCAAAAATATGTGCAGTTAAATCCTCAAAACAATCATCCAAACTATCATAACCACCCTTTGATCCAAAAACACCAAACCAAGGCGTCCAAGCATGGGCTGGTATCATAACCATTCTAGAATCAATCTCTAGCATTAGCTCCAATATATCCTTTGCTGTCATTCCTAATATTGGCCTGCCATCTGCTTTCAAATTAATCCCCCTATCATTAATTTTTTTATTGAATTTTTCTGCAACTTCAATATTTGGCGCAAAAACAAGCAAATGCAATCTTCTTGTCTGGCCATTATGTTTTTTTATAGAGGCAATTTCTGTACCAATTATAAATCTTGTTTTACTTGAGTTATCTCTCAATTTATAAACACCACCTGAATCTTCTATCAAATTTTCCTTTATGTGTTTAAACCACGCAGGATGTGTAAAATCCCCAGTTACACAAATATCAATCCCTTTTATTTCACAAGCACGCGCAATCTTAGGCAACTCCAATTCCTTTGAGCAAGCTCTAGAGTACTTAGAATGTATATGTAAATCAAGAATTTTTTCCATAAACAAGTGAGTGAACAAATGATCAGACGGCAGTCTGAATCATTTGTGAACGAATGCAGTTTATATCGGTACGCTTCTAAACAAGTGAGTGAACAAATGATCAGACGGCAGTCTGAATCATTTGTGAACGAACGCAGTTTATACTGATATGTATATAATTATATAAATTTATTAATCCTTATTTAATTGTTATTTTATAAATCAATCCTAAAATTCTTACCATAATCAATCATTCCATTTTTTTTATAAAATTCATGAACTGGGCATCTTTCATTTCTACTTTGAGCCGTCAACTTATAACAATTATTTTCTTTGGCTAATTCCAATATAGCTTCAAAAAGTTTTTTTCCAAAACCTTTACCACGAAAATCTTCTTCTACAAACAAATCTTCCAAAAGCCCATAAGGTCTATCATGCAAATCATTATTTATAATATACAAAAAAGCCCTACCGCCTATTTTGCCATTATCTTCTATTTCAATTTTGATTGATTTACAATCCTTTGGTTCATGTTTTATTAATTTCATACTAATTCTCTTTTAAAAATATTTCCTAATATATTTGCATCAAGCCCGCCTATCTTGCGCTCAAAATTTTCACCCACAATAACGGTACTTTTTACATTTTCTGGATCATAATCTAAAAGACCCCATCTTTTATTTTTGTAATATTCTTTTTGTAATTCATTTAATTCATGCACATTAAATATCATTTTATCAATTCTCCTTGGCAAATACTCCTCAAGAGTATTTAAATTTTTACTCATACAAATTGGTCCGGTTTCACCATCAAGCTCAAACTTATTACCCGCTATATAAATAAACTTTGCATTAGACTTTAAAAATGCATCAGCAAAACCATCAGGTAAAATAGTGGCAATCACACTGCAAAACAAACTACCCGTACTAAATATTATATAGTCTGCTTTTACAATTGTTTCAAATGCCTCAGGATAAATAATGGCTTTATCACTTAACTTTATTTTTTTTATTTTTATAGATCTATCATATTTTGGTCTATCAATTTCAGCTTCAGAAAAAACCTCATCACCATTATCAAGTTCTGCCACCAATTGCACCCTATTAACTGTAGACGGATAAACTTTACCAACAGCCCCAACCGATTGTTCCAATGCTCGAACGGCTGAAACAAAATCTCCAGAATACTGTGACGCAAGTACCAAAAATATATTTCCTAAATTATGACCATTCAATTTATTAATTCCTTGATATCTTTTTTTGTAAAATAAAGGTTTCAATATTGTTTCATAATCATAATTTGCAGACATTGCCAAGATTGCTCGCAAAATATCCCCCGGCGGGAGCGTATCAAATTCTTCTCGCAATCTACCAGATGAACCACCAGAATCAGCCATGCTTATTATAGCACTGATATCAAATAAATCTACATTACATTTCAACGATCTTATTATGGTTGCACTGCCATTACCACCTCCAATTACCACCACTTTCTTTTTTTTATTCATATTTTTATTCTACTGTTACAGACTTAGCCAAATTTCTTGGTCTATCAACATCTCGTCCAAGAGCTACCGCTATATAATAAGCCAACAATTGCAAAGGTAAAGTATTTAATAATGGCTCTAATAATTCCATTGTATCTGGCACATAAATTACATCATCAGCCAAATCTTTAACCTTCTCGTCTCCAATGGTTGCAATAATTAAAACTTTTGAATTTCTAGCTTTGACTTCTTGTATATTATTCCACATCTTATCGTACAATTGATTTTTTGTCATAATAGCTATTACTGGAAAATCATCTGATAAAAGCGCAATTGGTCCATGTTTCATCTCACCACCAGGATAAGATTCACTATGAATATATGAAATTTCTTTTAATTTAAGTGACCCCTCTCGAGCTACAGGATAATTAGAACCACGACCCAAGAAAAAACAATTTTTATAATCTTTGTATTTTAATGCTATTTCTTTTATAGCATCAGCATTGTCCAATATACTCTGCATCTTTTCTGGTATTTCCAAAAGAGCTTTACATATACGCTCACCAGTTGCAATTGACAATCTCCTTGATCTACCAAACTGCAAGGCATATAAAAGTAAAATTGCTGACATATTTGTATAAGCTTTGGTGGAAGCTACTGCCAACTCTGGACCAGCATGAATATATGTTCCACCATCTGTCTCGCGAGCAATAGTTGATCCAACCACATTTACAATTCCACGTACATAAGCGCCTTTGCGTTTTGCTTCTCGCAAAGCCGCAATTGTATCGGCGGTTTCACCAGATTGTGAAACACCAAATACAAGTGTATTTTCAGTAATAATGGGATCTCTATATCTAAATTCACTCGCAACATCCACTTCTGTCGGGATGCCAGCCAACCTCTCAAATGCATATTTACCAACCATAGCCGCATAAGAGGCTGTACCACAAGCAATCAATATTATTCTATCTACTTTCTTCATCTGTTCAGGTGTCATATTAAGTCCACCTAGATGTGCAGTTGCTTCGTCCAAATTTATTCGCCCACGAATAGCATCTTTATAAACAGTCGGCTGATCATAAATTTCCTTTAACATAAAATTCTCATAACCTTGCTTTTCTGCCTGTTCATCATTCCAATCAATTTGTTCCACGCATTTTACAATTTGTTCATCTTTTAAATTATATGTTTGGATACTATTTCGACAAACTTCAGCTATTTCACCATCTTCCAAGAATACTACTTTATTTGTATGCGCCAAAAGCGGAGTAGCATCAGACGCCAAATAATATTCACCTTCTCCAACTCCAATCACCAATGGGCTCCCCATACGAGCGGCTACCAAACAATCTGTTTTGTCTTTATGCATAACCACAATACCATAAGTACCACGAACTTTAAGCAAAGCACTTTCCACAGCAATCCTTAAATCCCCCTTATAAAAATGAGCAATCAAATTTACCAAAATTTCTGAATCAGTTTCCGATTTATATTCAATATTACCCAAAAAATCTTTTAACTCCCGATAATTCTCAATAATGCCATTGTGCACCAAAACAATTGAACCATCGGCTGAAAAATGTGGATGGGCATTTTCAATTGTAACTCCTCCGTGAGTAGCCCAACGAGTATGAGCAATACCAATATTGCCAGTAAATTTTGTTTGTTTCAATTTTTCTGCCAACTTGTCAATTTTACCAACGGATTTTATACAATTAAAATTTGTATTATCAATCACAACCATACCAGCACTGTCATATCCCCTATATTCAAGACGACGCAAACCTTGCAACAAAAATGGTGTTGCCTGTTTATTCCCAATATAACCAATTATTCCACACATACATCTTTATTAAACATATTTAAAATCATATTTTTATTTACTTCTTCTAGTGAATTCAAAATTAAATCTGCTTCTTTAAATCGCACATCATTCTTTTCTTCAAATGCAGGCACGGCTATACAATACATTCCAGCTGATTTGGCAGCCATCAATCCAAACACAGAATCTTCAAAAGCCAAACAATTTTTTGGATCTACATTTATTCTTTTGCAAGTAGTTAGGTAAACTGCTGGATCTGGTTTTCCTTTTAGCTCACTTTCTGCAGAGTGCACACAGTCAAAATTATTCAAATTAAATTTCTTCAAAACTGCTTGAATCAAAGCAATATGAGAAGATGAAGCCAAGCAAACTTTTTTAGAAATATTGTGCGCTAACTCTATTGTATCCATTGCCCCAGGCAAAAACTTTCCTCTCTCTTCAACCAAACAAATAATTGTATACAAAATATCATTAACTATTTCATCTTTACTAGGCGACTCCCACTGATTTTTTTTATGCCAATAATCAACCACTTCATCAATCCTAAGTCCACGAGTCTGCAATATCATACGCTCATCAAGATTAATACCCACTTTATGCAAAACTTTTTTTTCTGCCTCAAACCAAAGAGGCTCACTGTCTATTAACAAACCATCCATGTCAAATATAATTGCTTCTGGTTTTTTCATATACTTTGGTTATTTCCAACCATAGGCTGGTCAGCCTTTGGCTGAAATTTTCTATTATTTGCTTCTTCCAATTCTTCTGGAGTATTTACCCCAAACCATTCATTTGGATTATTCATCTTTACAAATTGATGAGGCAAATGATTATCACGCGCCATAGCTACTGCAGTTGGTAATCCATATTCACCTAATTTTCTCAATTTTGGCATACTTTTAAATATTTCCTCAAACCATGCTCTGTCAAAACAAAAAGTGCCAGTACTAATTTCTTTTATATTCTTTTGTTCATCTGTCAAATACTCCTTTTCAATCACCTCTATTCTTCCATCCTCATGCCTGACCACTCTTCCCAAAGTTTGGACATTTTCTAATTCGGCCGTTAAAAGAGATAAAACATTATCAGATTCAATATGTTTATTAATAAAATTTAATAAAGTTTTAGAGGTATAAAAAGCACTATCATCCCCACCCATTACCAAAGCATACTCAATATCCAATGGAAGTGCTTTCATACCAACGCTCGTAGCATGAGCCGTTCCATTTTGTTCTGCTTGATATGCATAAGTCACTTTATCCCCAAAATATTTTTCTACTTTTTCTTTTTCATATCCGACTACCAAAACAATATCATTTGCACTAAAACCCATTTCTAATAATGTATCTACTGCATAACTAACAATTGGTCGCCCGCCTATTTCCATCATTACTTTTGGACAATCTGTACAACCCAAACGTGTACCCTTTCCAGCAGCCAATATTACTGCGCCTATTTTTTTTCCATTTATATTCATAAAATTTTTTTTATATCATCTATTAAATTTAAATCATTTGATATTTTTATTACATTTTTATCTCTCGCCAAATCAATAAAATCATTATCACCATGCCGTTTATCATTTTTTTCCCTTCTAATAAATACTTGTAAATCTGGAAATTCCTCCATTATTTTTTTTGTCTCATCAGGCCTATCATTAAAAAAAAGTATATCCTTACAATTTTCCAAATTTAATTCCTTCAATATCTCTCTTATTTCCTTAACTTTACCTTTTTTTGAATCTTCTTCATTAGTATATTTTAAATTTTTAAAATCAACTCCTAATATTTTTTCTAAACCACTAAATTTAATTTTAATTTTTTGCCAATCTTCTACACCTAAAGTTAAGATATAAATAGGGATCTCTCTACCTTTAAAAAATTTAAGCAAATCTTCTGCTCCAGCTATTAATAATGATTTATCTACTTTATTAAAACTATCTTCAAACTCTTTCCATTTATTTTCATCAAAATTTTTAATACTTTTCTTTAATTTACTTTTTAAATTAATTAAGTTAAAAGTTATTTTACCAGCATCATTACGGACATCATTATATACTTGTATTGCAAACCGATCACTCTCACCAGATATTTGTTTGATAAAATTAAAAATATACTCCTTAATTTTTTGGGTATAAATCAAAGTTGAATCTAAATCAAATATTGCAACTTTTATCATAAAAAAATATAAAATATTTAATCATTATTCTTTTTACAAAATAATTTGTAAGAATTGAAAGTGTTATTTATAATTAAGCATTAGTTTGTTTATTTGTTTTTACGGATTTGATGTCCCAACAGACATCACCCTCAGAGCCGAGGCGAGAATGAGTAAAAACAAATAAACAAACTAATGCTGTCATGGTTGAAAGTATAAACAACGCTATTATATATTACAAATAATTAAAGATTACTCCACAAAGAATTAAAAATTAATTTTTGTGTTTGATATACTCCTTCATTTTCAATCACCACGCCAACCGGTTCATCTTTGGCATCTATTGAAATATAAGCAGTCTTACCCGCATATATTAAAATATATGTTGGTGTTTCAGTTTTTACTTGCAAATATTTTCTCTCGTCCAGACCCCTTATTTCACCACCCTGCCCAATAGCAATTACTTTTACACTGATACCCTTGGCAATTCTCACATCACTAAAAGTTGGAAAAACATCATAAATATATTTTCTCACCCCTTCGGCTGAATAAATATAATAAGTTTTATCCTCACTCTCTACACAACTTTCAATTACATCTTCCAATATCTTACCAATCTCCTTTTTATTATAATACTTTGCGACTGGACGCTCCCCACCTTTATGAAAAAGAGCTTGAAGCTCTGGAATTACCGTCGCTAATTTTTTTTCAGCCATATCTAACTTTTCCTTATTTTCACGGACAATATTGCTAAGTTTGGCTGGATCTTCAGCTACAAAGGTCTGCTTTTTGTCTTTATTATAATAATTTACTACCCCACTATCTTGTAGCCATTTGAGAGCATCATAGGTAGTACCACGATTAAGATCACAATTTTCGGCCAATTTACGCACCGAACTGGGACCAAGACTAAGGAGCGCCAAGTAAACTTTGGCGCTTTTGTCAGAAAAACCTAATTTTTTGAGCAAATTTATATCCATTTTTCTATGGTATCACAACCAAAAAAACTGTCAATTTTTTCTCGACAGTTTTTGTGGATAATTTTCAATACAGTATATATTAACTCCTTTAACCTAAAGACAAAACACCCTTTGTCTGTTATTTGGTATCTTTCCCATACCCATATTTTTATTCTAGCCGGTGAACTCCTTTCTAAATCAGCAATAAAATAATTTCTTTTGTCCTTTTCCAATTGAGCTATATACTGTGCAGCCTCATCTTGTGCAACATCTAAATTGTACAGTATATATAATTGCAAGTGTTTTGTACACAAAACAAAAAACCGCCTTAAAAGACGATTTTATGCTTTGGTTTAAACCAACCCAACCAAGGGTTTTATTTTCTCTATATCTTTCTCAACCCTCTTTACTCTCTCGCCCATAAAAACCTGTTCTTGGTCTCTTTTCTCAACTAATCCAACTATTTTATCAAGAGTATCATGAATACCACGAATATCATCTTTAGTAGCCATATTTTCTTTAATCCAATCAATATCTTTATCATGCTTCAGTACAGTCATAACAATAGTGTCTAATTGGGCTTCATGATTTGCAAGTGTACTATCAACCTTCTCAAACCTTTTGTCAATCTTATCAAACTTTTCATCAATCTTATCAAACTTTTCATCATGTTCTTTTAATTTGTCCATTATTTTATCTTCATTCATAATAATATTTTATTTATATTATCCCTACAGCATAACAATAAAATTAAAATAAATCAATCACCTATTCAATACAAATGTCCTGATGTAAAATTGAAATTTAAATATTTATGCAATCGTTACTTCATCACAAGCATAAACATCCTGTACTGCCTGAATAATCTTTACTCCTTCTTCTCTAGGCCTCTGGAAAGCTTTTCTTCCCAAGATTAAGCCACTGCCACCGGCTCTTTTGTTTACTACTGCAGTATACACAGCGTCTTTCAAATCATTTCCACCAGAAGCCCCACCCGAATTTATCAAACCTACTCGTCCCATATAACAATTGGCTACTTGATATCTACACAAATCTATTGGATGATCTGAAGATAATTCTGTATATATTTTTTCATCATACTTACCAAATTTTGTACCACTATTATTTAAGGCTACATAACCACCATTATGAGTCGGCAATTTTTGTTTTATAATATCTGCCTCAATGGTAACACCAATATGATTGGCCTGTCCGGTCAAATCAGCACTATCACTATAATCCTTACCATCAGCTTTAAAAGCATCATTACGAAGATAACACCACAATATTGTAAACATACCCAAACGATGAGCTTCAGCAAAGGCCTCGCTTACTTCATGTATTTGTCTCTTAGAATCCATAGAACCAAAATAAATTGTAGCACCTACACCGACAGCACCCATATCATAAGCTTGTTCAACATTGGCAAACATTATTTGATCATAATCATTTGGGTAACGCAATAAATCATTATGATTCAACTTGACAATAAAGGGAATTTTGTCTGCATATTTTTTGCTCATCATCCCCAAGACGCCCAAAGTAGATGCCACCCCATTACAACCAGCTTCAACCGCAAGACTCACAATATTTTCCGGATCAAAATACTCTGGATTGGTTGCAAAACTTGCCCCAGCTGAATGTTCAATACCTTGATCAACTGGCAAAATAGAATAATAACCAGTCTTTTTAAGTCTTCCAGTATCACGCAACCTCTTTAGATTTTTTATTACTTTCTCTGATCTATCAGAAATAGAAAAAACATCATCAATATATCCCGGTCCTGGAATATGAATATCTGATTTATCAAATGTTTTACAAATATGATTTAACAAATTTTCAGCATCTCCTTCCAAAACTTGTTGAATTGTAGAATAATCATTTGGCATACAATTAATTTATTTGTTAAATAATTATTTACTTTTTATTTTTTATAAATTATTAAAGACAATATTTAATATAATTATGTAGTAACAATATTCCAACTCTACTACTTAATCAAATAGTAAAAAGTCATATACATAGTATTCTTTTGTTAATATACCACATTAAAAAACCGCCTGCAAATACAGACAGTTATATAATTAAGATAATTTATTCCTCACTCTGACTCACAGCCAAATCCCATAACTCATCAATATCATGCTCAAAATCTACATCATCAGCATGATTAGCATACCATTGCTCAAAAGCAATTTTAAGCTCACCAGCATCACCAGCATTTTCAAATGCATCTTCAAGTAAAGTATATTTTTCCTGATGGGACATGATCATTTCTTCTTCCATTTCTTCAAACAATTTCTTTACAAAACTTAACACATTCGCTTTGATTTCTTCATGATTTTTTTCATCCATAAAATTCTATTATATATTTATAAACAAAAATATATCACATATAAAAAACTTTGCAATCATATTATGTGGATAAACCCCAAATATAGTCATATACGCTTCTTAATGATATAATATTTTATATGAACAAAGAAATTTCTCTAATATCATGGAATGTAAACGGTGTGCGGGCTGCTGAACGCAAAGGTTTTTTGGATTGGCTTTACCAGCATAAATATGATATTGTGTGCATCCAAGAAACCAAAACCCATGACCCACTCAACCTAAATGAAGAACTCCTCAAACCAAAAGGCTACAATTCATATTGGGCCTGCGCTACTGAAAAAAAAGGTTATAGTGGAGTAGCAATATTTTCACGCATAACACCCAAAAAAATCAAACTTGATTTTGGCAATAATATTCTTTCAAAAGAAGGTCGCATACTACAACTTGATTTTGAAAAATTTACTTTATTAAATATTTATTTTCCCAATGGTAGCGCCAGTACCGAAAGATTAAATTACAAATTAGAATTTTATAAAGAATTTTTAAAATATATTATCCAATTAAAAAAATCTGGCAAAAAAATAATATTTTGTGGCGACGTCAATACAGCCCACAATGAAATTGATTTGGCTCGTCCAAAAGAAAATATAAATAGTAGTGGTTTTATGCCGATTGAAAGAGCTTGGTTAGACAAATTTGTTGAAAATGGTTTTATTGATACTTTTAGACATTTTCATCCCCAAAAAAGCAATGAATATACTTGGTGGGATATGAAAACTAGAGCAAGAGAGAGAAATGTCGGCTGGAGAATAGATTATTTCTATACCTCCAAAGACTTGAAAAATAAACTAAAAGGTGCTACAATTATGACCTCAACCATGGGTTCAGATCATTGCCCCGTTGGTTTAAAATTAAATATATAACATTATGTCTATTGTGTGGTTTTATACTCTTTTGAGTATTATAGCTGTAAGCCTAGTATCTCTAATAGGGATTTTTACAATTTCAATAAATACAAACAAATTAAAAAAAGTTTTAGTCTTGCTTGTCAGCTTTTCTGCTGGCGCTATGATTGGAGACGCTTTTATTCACCTACTACCAGAGACTGTTGAAAGATTTGGTTTTGGTTTGGATGTTTCTCTACTAATTATCGGCGGGGTTGCTATATTTTTTATATTAGAAAAAGTTATTCATTGGCAACACTGTCACAACCCAGTCACCAAAGATCATATTCATCCTTTTGCAATTACCAATTTAATTGGTGACTCAATCCACAACCTAATTGATGGTATTATTATTGGTGGTAGCTATGTTATCAGTATACCAGTTGGTATTGCCACTACCATTGCAGTTTTAATCCATGAAATACCCCAAGAAATTGGCGACTTTGGCATTCTCCTTCATGGCGGTTTTTCCAAAAAAAAAGCAATATTTTTTAATTTTATTACAGCCTTGTTTGCAATAATAGGTGGCGCGCTGGCATTATTTATTATTGGATATAATGAAAATTTTGTGTATTATTTTATACCATTTGCTGCTGGCGGTTTTATATATATTGCTATGGCAGATCTTATTCCAGAACTTCACAAAGAAACCAAAGTCACAAAATCACTCATACAATTCATCTCATTTTTTGCAGGAATTGTTATAATGATAATTCTCCTTTAAATTACAAAGGCGGGTTCAAATGAATGAAAACCCGCCACGTCAACTAGTTCCTCCTACCTAACTCTGGATAAGCATCCAAAAGTCTTCTTTTTAAGTTCTCATGATCAACAAACAATCTTTGATGCCTTAAATAGGCAATACTGTCACTGAAAATCTTTCTATCAACTTCATCTCTTAGGTTTATACCTTCATATTTTTCAGTACAATCATAATATTGAACCAATACTGCATTTGCTGCATTGATATACTTCTGAAGAAGTAACTCTAAATCTACAACTTCATCCAAAAGAGGATCTTCTTTAAGGACTACACCTAATGCGGTTTGAAGAAATATAATATTTCTGGTAAGTGACCAACGCCAACTTGTGGCATAATGCACTGACCAGAAAACAAGATTTGGAGATACGACTCCATACTTGTTTAACTGATAAGAAATAATCGGTTTAATTCTGATACGCAGAAAACTAAATGTATCTTCTATTTCTTTCTCAATATCAACTTCCAATACATCCTTCTTATTTGTCTCAGTACTATGCTGTACCATGTGTCGATCTCTCCCAAGAGAAATTGTTTGTGGTGTTTTCTTCAGCATGACAACACCTCCATAAAATCACCATCAAAGATGATGACATTCCTAGTTGACAATTGGCTCACAGACAAAGAATCTAAAATATTTTAAAACCTTTTTCTATGAGCCACTCTAATACCCCCCATCAAAACAGTATTGTACAAAAAAAAATTTAAAAAGTCAAGTATAAAAAAAATCGGCGGGGAAGGTTGAAACCCTCTCCCGCCAAGTGACACCCAAAGGCATCACTTCTACCGAGTAGCGCCCGAAGGCGTTACTCACTACTTTTTCTTGCCCTTCTTCCCATTTCCTCCACCACTCTTACCTTTCTTGGGTTGGGCATTCAAGCGCTCTTGTCGCAAGGCATTGACACGCGCTTCTCTTGCTTGACGAAGCCTATTGCACTCAGCGCTAGAAATCACCTCTTTGTTGGTAGTGCTGCTGAATCTGGACAACCCATTGTTTGGAGCAACGGCCTGCCCATTTGGCACCGCATTTGGCTGAACTCCAGCAGCCCGATGTTGATAAGCAACGTCACGAGATGCCCACTCATCTTCCAAACGCTTCCGCCCCCCATGACGATCACAATATCCGTTATCACCAACTTCGATCATGCAAACACCATGTCTACAAATCATTGGCTGCCCCTTTAAAATTGAAATGCGTTGTAACTACCAACATAAATCAACAAAATTTTATTAACTTATGTAGATACAGCCCCGTCACACCGAAGTGATCGGGGGCTAAGATAAACTAAATGGTATCTGTTGCATGCATTAACTACTTATGATACATACAGATACCAAGAATATTGGGTGACTACTACTCCTCGTCGCCACCGTGGTGGTGACGGCGGCGCTCGCCACCCTTGTTGTGGTGGCGCTCAGCCACCGTTGCCCGAAGCGTCGGCCTGATGGAAGAATTGTGTTCCTCCTTCAGCTTGACGACGCAGTCGCGCACCATCTGGTACGCGAACCGAGGATTGCTCGGGCGCAAACCCTCCGGGATCTCCTGTCGAACCTCCTTGATGAGCTTCGCACAGCCAGCGCAGACCAGGACCGGCTGTTGACGCAACTGACCCTGCTTATCCCCATGGATATGGCAGTACTCCTCAGCACCATCCTCGGTTCTGGCCGACAGCCAGACGAACTGGACCGAGAAGATGTCCACCATCTCCCCAGTGTGACTGTTCCTGTACGAGAACGCCACTTCGCCGAGGCGATTGTTGTTCTCACAGAAACAGCAGGTGATCTCCACGTCGACGAGGTTGCCCACGTCGATGCAGGTCTTGGCCACCTCCTTGGGGTGGCTGATCGCCAACTGGCTGTCGTTGCCCATCAGGGCCGTCGGGTGACGGTTGTTATCAACCGTCGCCTTTCCCTCCGAAAAGAAGAGAATGCGTTCCGCCACCTGGCGACGCTGCTCCTCCTCGGAGACCTTGCTCTCCATCTGCTCCGTCGCGGTCAGCGACAGAGAGGTGAGGCGGTCGGCCTTCGCCTTCTCCGCATCACGCTTCTCCTGTTCCCGCCGCGCCCTCTCTTCGAGACGCTTGGTGGCGTCCTCGCGAGCCTTACGCTCCTTCTCCTCCGCGTCGGTGGTCCCCGTCGTCGTCTCCTGAACCGTGGTGAACTTCTGGTGCTCCTTGATCGCATCGACCAAGGGGATCCACAGCAACGGGACCGCCGTGAGATCCTGGCTCTTCAGGAGCTTGTCGGAGATCTTGATCTCCTCCACCAGCTCCGTGATCACCTTGGCGTGATCGCTTCCGGTGTCGTGAACAGCCTGGATCCTGGGATCCTTCTTGAGATCATTGAGGATCCCCTGGAAGGCCCGTCCCATCGGGCTGTTCTTGTTCATGAGTCTGGAGAGCAACACCCTCTGGTAGTTGAGGGTCTGCGCCTGCGTGACAGGCACCTTGTGACCGTCACGGGTGTTGACCATCTCGACCGAGGAGCTCTTGGTGTTCTTCTTCGACATGATGTATCGTCCCCTTTTAGCCAATTTGTGTTGTAATGTGATTAAAATATAATGTCTGGCTAATAACATTAATTTTAAGCTTCCCAACTCTGGGTTGCTTTTTATACTTGTCTTTTACCAGCACAAAAAGCAAACAAGAATTTTTTGACTAACATACAATAATACCATATTTTTAAGCTTTTGTCAAGTATAAAAAGTGAACAAAAAAATAGCTGAAATCAGCTATTTTTTATATTAAAAAAAGGAATAATCTTGGCGGCTGCTTACTCTTGCCTTTCGACTACCATCAGCGCTAGTGGACTTGACTACTGTGTTCGGGATGGATACAGGTATACCCCCACCGCAAGGACCACCAAGATTATTCCTTCTTTTTTTCAAAAAATTTACTAAACCAACTCAATCATTACAACACAATTTTGTGCTTCCGTAGTACGCTTGATCGATTAGTACGCCTCGGCTCAACTCTTTGCAGAGCTTACACCTAGCGCCTATCAACGTCCTAGTCTCGGACAGATCTCAAATGAATATTAATCTTAGGAATAGCTTCGCGCTTAGATGCTTTCAGCGCTTATCTATGCCAAACTTAGCTACCCAACTATGCCATTGGCATGACAATTGGTACACCAGAGGTTTGTTCATTCCGGTCCTCTCGTACTAGGAATGAGCTCCTTCAATATTCGACGACCACAGCAGATAGGAGACCGAACTGTCTCACGACGTTCTGAACCCAGCTCGCGTACCGCTTTAATTGGCGAACAGCCAAACCCTTGGGACCTTCTCCAGCCCCAGGATGCGATGAGCCGACATCGAGGTGCCAAACCGCGCCGTCGCTGTGGACGCTTGGGCGCGATCAGCCTGTTATCCCCGGAGTAGCTTTTATCCGTTGAGCTTCCGCCGTCCTATATCGTACGGTCGGATCACTAACTTCTACTTTCGTAACTGCTCGGACTGTAACCCTTGCAGTAAAGCTGGCTTTTGCGTTTGCACGTCCATCCCGATTTCCATCCGGGATAAGCCAACCTTTGTAAACGCCTCCGTTAAAATTTAGGAGGCAACCGCCCCAGTTAAACTACCCATCAGACACTGTCTCCTCCAGCCGATTCAGACAAGAAGATTAGGTACATCATTACATAAGGGTGGTATCTCACTGGTGACCGAAGTCTCCCACCTATGCTGAACATATGAAACAATATACCAATGTCAAACTGTAGTAAAGCTTCACGGGGTCTTTTCGTCTAGCTGCGGTTATGTCGCATCTTCACGACACTTGCATTTTCGCCGAGTACATTGTTAAGACAGTCTTCATACCGTTATGCCATTCGTGCGGGTCGGAACTCACCCGACAAGGAATTTCGCTACCTTAGGACGATTATAGTTATCGCCGGCGTTCATCAGCGCTTCAGATTGGAGCTTCTCTACCGAAGTAGATAACCCCGCCCCTTAACGTTCTGACACTGGCCAGGCATCGCCCCCTATACTTCAGCTTACGCTTTTGCAGGGAGCTGTGTTTTTGGTAAACAGTCGCATGAAGTCTTTTGCTGTGGCCCATATTGCTATGGGCAGGCCTTATCCCGAAGTTACGGCCGCTGTTTTGCCGAGTTCCTTAACAATGTTTCTCTCGTGCGCCTTGGTCTTCTCGACCCACCCACCTGTGTCGGTTTTGGTACGAATTAATATAGCCTAACGTTATTATACTTTTCTAGGCACCTCTCAAATATGAATTGGCTTTGGCCGTAGCCGCAGTCTTTATCTTGCGAAACGTGTAGCCATACAACGCTCATAACTTTGAAATGCACATATAATAACAAACTATACTAAGTGCAGGAATATTAACCTGCTCATCCATCGGTTACCCTACCTTTCGATAGGCTGGCCTTAGGATCGACTAACCCAGGGACGATTCACGTGGCCCTGGAAACCTTAGGTTTTCGGCGTGCTGGACTTTCACCAGCATTTTTGCTACTTGTGCCTGCATTCTCTCTTCCCATCGCTCCACCGCCCCTCGCGGGTACGACTTCACTGCAATAGGAATGCTCCTCTACCACTGCAGTAAGAAATTCTAATTTCCAGTCATTCAAATTTTTTTGACTAAAAATTAAAGTTTCTTACTGCAATCCGCAATTTCGGTATATCACTTAGCCCCGATACATTTTCCGCGCGAAAACTCTTGACCAGTGAGCTATTACGCTATCTTTAAAGGATGGCTGCTTCTAAGCCAACCTCCTGGTTGTATAAGAATCTTCACCACGTTTTACACTTAGTGATAATTTAGGGACCTTAATTGGCGGTCTGGGCTGTTTCCCTTTTGACCTATGGAGCTTAGCCCCCATGGTCTGACTTGCATGTTTTTAATCGTTGGTATTCGGAGTTTGATTGAAAATGGTACGGCGAACCGCCCAACTCTCATCCAGTGCTCTACCCCCAACGGGAACACATACAGCTAGCCCTAAAGCTATTTCGAGGAGAACCAGCTATTACCGAGTTCGATTAGAATTTCTCCGCTATCCACAACTCATCACCGCGTGTTGCACGGCGCGTGTGTTCGGACCTCCAGTCATCTTTCGATAACCTTCATCCTGGTCATGGATTGCTCACTCGGTTTCGGGTCTATTTTACGAGACTTAACGCCCTATTCAGACTTGGTTTCCCTATGGCTATTACCCAGAGGGTCTTAACCTTGCCACGTAAAATAACTCGCAGGCTCATTCTTCAATAGGAATACCGTCACACTAAAAAGTGCTCCGGCTCATTGTAAGCATACGGTTTCAGAAACTATTTCATCGCCCTCTCCGGGCTACTTTTCACCTTTCCCTCATGGTACTTGTTCACTATCGATTACTATTGATATTTAGTCTTAGACCATAGTCGGCCTGGGTTCCGACGGAATTTCACGTGTTCCGCCGTACTCAAGAATACAACTATACATATATTTAAATTATTTCGTCTACAGGACTATCACCTTCTTTGGTTTTCCTTTCCAGGAATATTTAACTATAAAAAATATATATATCCGGCATAACAGGTATCCGAACGTTGTATCTTACAACACCTACACAGCAACGGCCTGTCCTTTAAGTATTACTCACTAAAATATCCGAAGATATAAAAATAAAATAATACAACACTGTATAAGTTTAGACTGTTCCCCTTTCGCTCGCCACTACTTAGGGAATCACATTACGGATCTTCAGTTCACGGACCACACCGAAGTGTGATCAATGAATGAAAATCAGTAATAATTCGTTTTCTTTTCCTCTGGTTACTGAGATGTTTCACTTCACCAGGTCTTCTTCTCTATGACGTTAATCATAGAAATAATTCCGCATTACCGGAATTGGGTTCCCCCATTCGGAAATCTCCGGGTCAAAGGTTGCTTATCACCTAACCGAAGCTTATCGCAGATTGCTACGTCCTTCATCGTTCAATAGTATCAAGGCATCCACCGTACGCTCTTGTATTGCGCACTACGAAAACACAAAATTGTTTTGTGCTTAAGATTGATTTCTTTGCTTACTTTGTTTGTTTAATTGGTTTAGTAAATTGTAATGATCAAATCGTTTCATTCTCTTTGTACAATTCATCCTCACAACTTTCTAAAATATATTTTTAGAAAACTGTGAGTACAAATTTCCATCAAAAAAACCGCGCAAAGCGGTTACAACAAAAGTTATTTGTAACTGCTTGATTATTGGGGATTTTTTATTATCTGAAACATTATTTTTTTGTTAATTGTTTCTAAATCCCAGAGGTCCAAGCAGTGCGGGGACATGGCCAAGGTTTCCCAAGGTTAAAATTCAAATTAATAGACGTGTGGCCATTTTACATTAAATATATATAGCTGTCAAGTGATCATAATAAACATAATGTGGATAAACATTAAGCTTTGAAAAATGCTTAAAAAAACTACTATTTATATACTTTTTACTTATACTTGAGAGCATCCAATGGATTGAGTCCAGCTGCTCTTCTGGCAGGAAATACTCCCGTCAAAAATCCAATCACAGTTGACATAATCAAAATTAATGCCAAAAACCATAATGGCCGTTCAAACAAATCAAGTGCTTGTCCGCCAAAATTCTTTGCCAAAATATTCATTACAAAATTGGCTATTTCACCACCCAAATAACCCAAGATAACTCCACCAACACCACCCAAAAAACCCATTAACATTGATTCAAACAAAAATAATTTTTTTATATCTCTCTTTGATACTCCAATTGAACGCATAATACCAATCTCATTAGTTCTCTCTAATAACATAACAGTCATAGTGTTAAACATTCCAATAGCTGATACAGTTAAGGCCACCATACCAAACAATCCTAAAACAATCTGAATAGTCTTAAAAATCTTTTTCACTTGATCAATAGTATCTCGCAAAGCAGAAACAAAAAAACCCATTTCTATAATACTATTGCGAACATCATCCATATATAGACTATCAGAAATTTTAACTTTTGTTTCCAAATATGAATCAATCCCCACACCACTCACATTTACAGTTGGAATATATACCAAACTTTCTGTATCATTTTGTACAACCCCAACTATTTTATAAGGTTCTATATCTTCAAATATTTCTATTTCCTCAACTCCTTCTTCATTCAAACTAGGAATAAAAAAAGTTACTTTAATCTCTTTGCCAATACTTGTTTCAATCTCTAGATTAAGCAATTGTGCTGCTGCAGTTGAAATAATCAAATCTTTTTCATTCACAAAAAAATCCCCATGTATTGTCTCAATACCACTCAATCTAAAAAAAGATGGATTTACCGCATACATTATTCCATCTCCAGTTAAATCATTGGAAGAAATTTGAGCAGAAGCAGTAATAACTGGACTGACTTCTTCTACATGTTCAATTTGAGCTATTTTTTGCAAACTTTCATTATCTAACTTTATCAAATCAGAAGTCCCAGGATTCACATCCAACGCAAGCAATGAATCAGCCGTAGTAATACGATTCAAGATTGCATTTTGCAAACCATAACCCAATGAAACTAAAAACAATACTGTACCAATACCAACTCCAACACCCAAAATAGTGAGCAATGTTCTCATTGGTCTTGTCCTAAACATTCTAGTTGAAAGTGATAATGCATCTATTAGTCTCATAAATAAATGAAAAATTAATTCTTTTATTTTTTAATTGACTGAACTTCTTTTACCTTGACAGTTATCTCACGTATTTTTGGATAATTTTTTCGACTATATCTACCCAACATTATTAATTCTAAAAGTTTTGCAAACTTTCTTGCATCCTTTTTATTCAAAGCTACACCGCCATTATCAGTATTACTACTCAAAACCGCCCTCACACCTTTCATATCAGTATAACCATAAATCCTTTCTTTTATTACTCTATTTATTACATCAACCGCTTCACTATTGGTTATTTTGATATTATTATTATCAAGCAAATAATAACGTATTTGATTTGTTAATTTGTCTATCTCTGTTATATTATTTTGTTTAGGATAAGCAATAAATCTCATTTCTTTTACTACATCTTTTATTTTATTTACAAGTTTAATTGATGATTTTTTATCCATGCCAATCCCACCAACATTTTCATCACTATCAAGCAAAGACAACAAACTATCATGATCTTCAACACCATTTACAATTAATAATTTTACATTATCTTCTATTCTCTCCAGTTCTTCTGTACTGAGGCCAGTCAATGACTCAATCACCACTTGTTTTGCCTTATATTCTAATAACAAACCACTAATCGGTCCCTGCTTGGTATAAGCTTTGGCAAGTAATTCTAAATCGCTTTTGCCTTTTTCTTCTTCTTTTCTTTTTTCTTCTTCTTTTTCACCAGCTTCTTTCAAGTGGAGCTCTCTGCGTTTTGCTGGTGGCAAACTACTTGGATCAATCACTTTTGGATGTGCATTGACTTTCATGTCTGTTACTTTACCATCCTTCATATAAAATACTCGATTGGCAATCGCCAAATGAGACGGGTCATGAGTTACCAAAATAATAGTTTTCTTTTCCATTATATTTAACTTTTGAATCAATGACAAAGTATCTTGAGCCGACTTTGAATCCAAATTTCCTACTGGCTCATCAGCCAAAATAATATCTGGATCATTGACCAAAGAACGACAAATAGCCACTCTCTGCTGTTGTCCACCTGACAATTCTGTTGGTAATTTATCAGCCTGATCGCCAACACCAAAATATGTCATTAGTTCCATTGCTTTTTTCTTTCTAGATTTCAAAGTCTGATTGATGGCTATCTGTGGCAACATTACATTTTGTATGATAGTCAAAGAATTTATCAAATAAAAAGCTTGGAATATCATACCAATTGTTTTTTGATGATGATGTTCTAAATTTCTATCGTTTGCATTAACAATCTCTTTACCAAAAACTTTAATACTACCAGTGGCATTTCTATCTAAACCTGCAATTGAATATAACAAAGTAGACTTTCCACAACCAGAAGGTCCAAAAAAAATAACTAACTCTCCAGGAAATATTTCTATAGAAGCGCCTATTAAAGCCTTTACTTCATTACTCTTTCCTGGAAGGTATGTTACACCGACATCTTTTGTCGTAATAATTGGTGTTATTTCCATTTTACAATATTCTAATATATCTTAATTATAACAGAAAAATTAATACTTATCTATGTTTATATAGACAAAATTTTAAAAGATATATATTAAAAAATACTATCTACAATAATAAAATATATAATACTAAATATTTATTGACTTTTTTCATCTAGTGAACTTTCATTTACTTTTACACTCAAAAGATGGCTCACTCCGTCACCTCCCATAGTAACGCCATACAAAGCGCTAGCCGCATGCATAGTTGCACGATTGTGAGTAATCAATATAAATTGTGAATGTTCTGACAATTCTTTCAAAATTTTATTGAACCTCAATGTATTAGCTTCATCAAGAGCAGCTTCTACTTCATCAAGTATAGAAAAAGGTGGTGGATTAACATGCAAAATAGCACAAATAAGCGCAATAGAAGTAAGAGTTCTCTCACCACCAGACAAAGCTTGTATATCTTTTATTTTTTTACCCGGTGGACAAGCAATTACCTCCATACCTTGCAATATTTTCTTTCTTCGTTTTTTAATTTTATCTTCCTCCAAAATTTCACCTTCCTCAACTGACGCTTCATTTTCATCTTCAACACCCATAATCTCTACCAAATCAGCCTCTCCTCCATCAAAAAGCATTTTAAAATATCTCTGAAATTCTTTTTTGATTTTTTTGAAAGACTTGTCTCGACGCACTTTCATCAAATTATCTAATTCTTCAACCAATTTACTAAGGTCATCATAAGCTTTACTCAAATCATCCAATTGTACTGTCAAATCTTCATGTCTTCTTTTGGCTTCCTCATACTCTACTACCACTTCTTCATCAATACCACCAACCAATGTAAGCTTGTACTTTAATTTTTGAATTTTTGTAACACAATCTTCAATATTATCTGTTGCAATAGACATACCACCTTTTGACAAAATAGATTCAACTGATGAATGCAGTTCTTGATAAACCTCATTAGACAAATCTTCTTGTCTGGTATCAAGTTTGGCAATCAAAATTTGTTTTTCATTTTTTTGACCTACAATTATATTCAATTTCTCCTGAAAATTCTGCATAATATCTTGCAATTCAAAAATACGTTTTTTCTTTTTTTCTTCATCTTGATGAAAAGATCTTATTTTTGCTTCAACACCTTTGATATCTTCATCCAACAATACTATAGATTTATCAACTTCATGTTTTTCTAATTTTATAGTATCAAGAGTACTACCATATTCTTCTTTACTCATTGTATGCAATTTTAACTCTTGTTCAAGTCCAGCAATTTCCTGATTTTTTTCAATTTTTTGATTTAATAAATATGCTTTCTTTTTTTCTTCCATTTCTATTTCGGCTCTATTACTGATAAAATCATTATTTACTTTTTCATATTCAATCTCTACTTTATCAAGTTTTGTTTTTATTTCCATTATCAATTCAGTTTGATCTTCAATTGAATTACTTATACTACCCAAAGCCTGATTGCCTACAAAACTTAAACCACCAGCTTTATGTCTTCTATATCCACCCTTCATACTTCCACCCACATCCAAAATATCCCCCTCAAGGGTTACCATGCGAATTTTGCCAATACCCACTTTACGAGCAATATCAATATTTTCTACTACTAAAGTACTACCCAAAACATATGAAAAAATATTGGATAATGTAGCAGAAAAGTTTATCAGATTGATGGCTAACCCATGCACACCCTCCATATTGAGCATACTTTCAATATTGCTTGGCAAAAATCTAGGCTTAATTCTATTGACCGGCAAAAAAGTGGCCACACCCAAATGCTCTGAACGCAAAAATTTTATACACTCTTCTGCCACCAAATCATCCGCCACAACCAATGAAGACAAATGACTCCCAGCTGCAGTATCAAGCGCAATTTGATATTTTTCTTTTACCTCACCCAATTGAGCCAAAGCGCCAAAAATCTTCCCAAACTTTTGTTTATTATCAAGCACAGCCTGAATTGATTTGAGTCCAGTCGCCACAAAAAAATTTTGTTCACTTCTAGTTTGTGTAAACTGAGTTTCCAAAGAACTAAGGCGACTTTTGAGTTCCGCTCTTTCAATGGTATATTGCTCCAAATTATTTCTATTTTTGGACTGAATTTCTCCCAAATTCAAAATTTGATTATAAATATTTTGAATTTCATTTTGCAACTTATCCTGTTCACTTTTTAACATTGTTACTTTATTTTCAATCCAACCAACATTATGCATCCCCTCTTTATTATATTCAACTTGAATCCTACCAGAAAGTGTAGCTTTTTCTTTTTCCAAATTATTTTTCTTTTGCAAAATAGCTTGATATTCAGTTTGTAATTTCTTATATTCATCCTCACGAGAAGATTCTTTTGCCAAATTACTAAGCTCAAGCTGAATTAAATTTAATCTTTTGAAATTGTCATTATAATCATTTTCTATAATAAGCAATTCTTTTTTAAGAATTTGTAATTGTTCTTCATTATTATTCCAAAGAGTCAAATAATATGCTTCTTGTAATTCACGCAGTTCTATCTCTACTTCTTGTCTTTCTTCCAATTTTTTTACTTGACGAGACAAACTTTTTAATCGTGGAGAAACTTCATTCAACAAAGCTTCTGCCTGTTCCATATTATCATAAGTATGTTTTAATTTTAGAACAGACTGATGGCGTTTAATCTGAAATTCTTTTATTCCAAAAGCTTCATCAAAAAAATCTTTGCGTTCAGATGGAGTTTGCAAAAGCATTTTATCAATCATACCCTGACCGATAACACTATATGAACCTTGGCCAAATTGAGCTTTTGCAAGTAACAATTGCAAATCAAGCAATCTTACTTTGTGACCATTGATCAAATATTCATTATCACCTGTTCTGTATGATCGCCTTGTGATCACTAATTCATCATACCCAATCGGCAATTTACCATCCTGATTATCAATAATCATGGTTACACTCGCCATACTCATTTTTCCTTTTGATTCTGAACCTCCAAAAATAATATCATCACTCTTTTTGGCCCGCAACAATTTCATACTTTGTTCGCCCAAAACCCACCTAACAGCATCAGCTACATTGGACTTTCCACTACCATTTGGCCCAACAATCCCTGTAATACTACAATAGCCATCTTTTGATGGTGCAAAATTCAAAACAGTCTTATTAGAAAAAGACTTAAATCCATTAATTTCAAGAGATTTCAAATACATAACCTTAAACATGATTCATGAGACACGCATCATGATTCATTTATAGCATAATGTAATGAATTATAACACGAACCAACTAACCTTGACAATTCTGCGTTTAGCATATATAATGCTATATCCCTCATTAAAAGAAATTAAAATAAAAAGATAATTATTAATTAATATTCATTGAATCGTGTTACGTGTCTCGTGAATTATGAATAGTGTCGATGTATGTACAGAATATCAAAACAAATCCACAATAAAATTATTGATGCAAAACATATACTATTAATCCCTCACCAAAATCCAGATGGTGATGCTCTTGGTAGTCTTACAGCTTTCAAACAATATTTACATAAAATAGACAAACCACATACAGCTTTTTGTGTGACAGATGTACCCCAAAACTTTAGAGACCTGCACCATGTAGATAGTATTAGCTCCGACCAATCAATTTGGCAAAATCCCAATATAGATGTGGTTATAGTATTTGATTCAGGAGATCTACACTATGCAGGAATTGATAAATATATAGCAAAATTACCAAAACAAGTTTATATCATAAATATTGACCATCACGCAACCAATGAAAATTATGGGCATTTAAACATGGTCATTACCAGCAGTAGTTCAACTGCAGAAACTTTGTATAACTTTTTCAAACACAATGATATTGAAATTGACAACAAAATGGCTACCTCTCTCCTAGCTGGCCTAGTAACAGATACAGACTTTTATACCAATGGCGCAACATCTCTATCATCTCTACAAATCACATCAAAACTAATCTCACTAGGTGGTGATTTTGCCTTAATCAAAGATATAATATTCAAAAATAAAACAATCAATGTTTTGAAATTGTGGGGAATTGTATTATCCAGACTAAAAAAACATCAAGAAATTGATCTAGTCTACACTTATCTAACCCAAGAAGATTTAGATACTTATGGCGTATCTGAATCAATTTCTGATGGGATTTCAAATTTTTTGAACAATCTAAACGATGGTGAAGTATGTCTACTATTCAAAGAACTGCCCGACAACAAAATAAAAGGAAGTTTCCGAACCACCAAAGACAATGTTGATGTATCAGCTATAGCCAAAGAACTTGGCGGAGGTGGCCACAAAAAAGCCGCTGGCTTTACCATCGACGGACCGCTCAAAGAGGCTGCCAGAACTGTATTTGAACTCATAAAAAATAAAAATCTCAACTAAAAAATATCTTTACAAACTGGTATCTTACTGCTAAAATAAAATTAATATGTAATAATTAATAGTATTATTTATAATCAAGCATTAGTTTTAATTATTTGTTTTTACGGATTTGATGTCCCAACAGACATCACCCTCGGAGCCAAAGCGAGAATGAGTAAAAACAAATAATTAAAACTAATGCGATCATGATTGAAAATATAAACAATATCAGTATAACTTATAACTAACAATAAAATATTATGCAAACAACAGAAATAAAAAACCAATACCTTATCCCTACTGTTATTGAAAAAACCAGTTATGGTGAAAGAGCGTATGATATATATTCTCGTTTACTCAAAGATAGAATTATTTTTCTTGGTAGCGCCATTGACGACGCTGTTGCCAATACTGTCATTGCTCAATTCTTGTTTTTGGAAAATCAAGATCCAGACAAAGATATAAAATTATATATCAATTCACCTGGAGGTTCAGTCACTTCTGGTATGGCCATATATGACACCATGCAATATATAAAACCAAATGTATCAACTATATGTATTGGCATGGCCGCCAGTATGGCTTCAGTCCTTTTGACTGCCGGTGAAAAAGGCAAAAGATTTTGTCTACCAAATAGTGAAGTAATGATTCACCAAGTAATGGGCGGAACTGAAGGCCAAGCTTCCGACATAAAAATCCATGCCGAACGAATACTAAAAATGAAAGACAAACTTAATTCTATTTTAGCAAACCATACTGGACAAGATATAAAAACCATAGAAAAAGATTCTGATCGCGATAACTTTATGACAGCCGAAGAAGCGGTAAAATATGGATTGGTAGATAAAGTGATTAAATAGCAGAGTAAGCAGAATAGGCAGATTAAGCAAATAAAATCAAAGACCCTCGACTAAGTCGAAGGTCTTTTAAAATTTTTATAGGAATGTTCTTCTAAAATGCTGTACCCAAGAAGGTGAGTCGTAGGAATAGACGAGCCGTAGCCTGTGCAACCCTATAACGCACCCCCATGCTTGTCGTGGATACAGAACGTTATTTATTTTTTCAAAATATTCAACGTTCTATATCCTCGTAAATCCAACCTTATGGTTGGGTAGTGGATACAGAGAAATACTTATTTTATGATAGAAACCATTAAACAAATATTTCTCTAAATCCAAATTATATAGTTTTAAAAAGGTGTCTGGTAAGACACGGACATAAGGTTAGTTGTGGGGGGCAACTCCTTGAATATCCGTGTCTACCAGACAGAATCGAGTTAATTACTCAACACGACAAATGAATATACCATAAAAAATTCAACTTGTCAATAGCACCCTGTGGAAAAAAATAAAAAATAGGCTAAAATTAGCCATTTTTATAATAAAGTTATTTTGTAATGTCTTTATTCTACAATTATAAGTGAGTTTCCATCCCCATCATCTTCCAAAGGACACTCTGCCAAAGGCAAACCACTTTCATCAAAACAATTTTCAATCTTTTCTTCAACTCCTACCAAACAAATCTCTGGCAAAGGTCTATAATAACTCTCAAAAACTGTTTCTTCTACTTCTCCACTTGATAATTTTCTAACATACTTGAAACTTGCTTCTGCACCCTTAAACGCATGCTGACATTTTTCCGTACCTACAGGCAAACTGGTTGTTTCAATATATTGAGTTGGTCCAGTTGGTATCCACTTTTCTACCACTGGAGACTCATAATAACCACTCCGACCATCACTTGTTCCCCACAAAGTAAAGTATAATTTTTGTTCTTCCAAATCCATATAAGTCTGGATCAATATATGATTGCCAGTATCATTTTTAAATCTAAAATCAGGCGCTGGATCATAAAGCGTCGCATCAGTACCCGGCAAACCATTTTGTAAATCATTATAATAATTAACTACCAAAGAATGATTTCTTCTCTCTACAATAGGCATAGCAGAATTCATCGCCATTCTAAACAATGTAGTTCCTATTTGACACAAACCACCACCAATCTCTGGCTTAATCTCGTCCCCCTTAATAACTAATTCTGGAAAATAACCGCCTTCTATTGTATATGGTTTTGTATATTTAATTGCAGAAAACTCTTCATTTGGTTTCAACAATATCCCATTCAACTTGTCTACACCATTTTTTATATTTTTTATTCTATTTTGTGGACTACCTGAAAAATCTGAAATGCCCACTCCCAAAATTTCTGTAATACCTAGATTATTTGCCTCACCAGTATTTACATTTGGCTCACTTTTTTTAGTTATCACTTGGACAATTTTAGCTATACCTTCATTATGAACACTCCTATCAATTATCGCTTGATTAATTGCCTCATAGGTCTTATCAATATCCAATTCAACTCCTGCGCGAGATCCTTGAAATTCCACTACCTTACCATCATCATCTACTTGAAACTTAGCATCTCTGGCATCTATATTAATTTTTGGTGAAACCAATGTTTCTAAATAATCAACCACTAATTTTTTATTCAATCCAAAAGCCAAGTTTTTTTCTGATACATTGTGTACTTCAAGCCAATCAGAAATTTTACCAATATCTATCAACCAATCATAGGCTACTTTAGTTTCTGGATTTTTGTATGTAATAGAAATATTACCATTATCAAACACACTTTCAAGTCTATTGGTTATATTATTGACATCATTTTCTAAAACTGTCGGCAAAACTTCTTTATTATTTATATTTACATAAGGTACTTCCAATACTGACCATGCAAACTTCAACTTTGCAACTGTTTCTTCATACAAATATACATTTCCAACTGATGAGCTAGTTACTTCATAATCCAATGGATTTAAATTATTTATTTTTACAGAAGCATCCATTGGCATTACTTCATATTGGGCTAACTTTTCTGATATTTCATAAATAAGTTTATCCTTGTCTATAATTATATTTTTAAGTTTGATAGACGGTTTAGAAAAACGCATTTTTACAAAATCAATTGACCGCAATAACAATCCATTGTCTTTTTTATAATTCATTATTCTTTCTACCTCACTATCAATATCAATATACATAAACTCAATAGCATTGTCTTCTGTAACAATAACTGGTTGTAACAAAAATTCTTTTTGCTGACCACTAAAATTAAAAGTAAAATGAAAACCTTCGCTTAATAATTTGTCACTCATTGAATGCAAAAAATTTTTAAGCTGACTCTCAGTCATACCACCAACAGAAACATTGCCAATATGCAATCCAGGAGCAACTTTATTGTTATAATCTTTTGCTTGTATCAAAATAACTGCCAACAAAAAACCAAACAATAAAAGCACTACTCCCAAAAATATAAAAACACGATGCCATTTAAATACCGCCCGCTCTTTCATAAATTTTTTATCAAACAAATCAGCCATAATTAACATTTAAACATGAAAACATATAAACATTTCCGACCATTCTGTGGTACATTCCCTAGACTAAGTCATGAGGATCTATTATACCACCATCGGATCTATAATCGGGTTTGGGATGACACATGTTTGTATGTTTATATGTTTAAATGTTTGTATGTTAATTCTCCACCACTTTTATTTTAATCTTTGAATCCATTTTTTTCTTTGGGATTAAAATAGATAAAATTCCATTTTCATATTTTGCTTTGGCACTATCCCCTTTTACATCTACTGGCAAAACTACTGTTCTAGAAAATTTACCCCAAAAACATTCTTGATGAATAAAATTACCGTCCCCAATTTCATCTTTTGGCATAACTCGTTCGCCTTTTATAGTAAGCAAATCATTGTGAACATAAACTTCAATCCTAGAGGCATTGGCCCCAGCCATGGTTGATAATACTACAATATTTTTGTCATTATTGATGACATCAATCGCCAGTTGACCTTCTTGGTGATCTTCATGCCAATCATCTATAGTAGACTTTTCTGATAACACGGCTGACGCAAACATTGGTCTGTCTTTGGAAATATTTTTGGGATCAAAAACATAATCCCCTCCTGCGGACTTCAAAATCATCTCAAATACATCCCCATCTTTTTTATCTTGATTATACATATTTTTCTACTTTTATTTATATATAATACCATAAATATTCAAACATATAAACATTTATCTTTATATATTGACTTTCAACGAAAAATATAGTAATATCTGTCTATAAATACACCCTATTTTAACTACCAATTACATAAAATAGTTGCATCATGCTGTGTATATCATGCATCATGAATTTCATGGAGAGATGGCCGAGTGGTTTAAGGCAGCAGTTTACTAAACTGCCGGGCTCGCAAGGGCCTCTAGAGTTCGAATCTCTATCTCTCCGCTCTCACCCGCCGAAGCTTTAGCGAAGGCAGGCAACCAACAATGTATGTTAATCAAAAAATCAGAAGCAAGAAAAAAACAAGCCTCCCCAGATTGTGCTGTTTGGGAGTATGAATATCCCAGCAAAAATTTTAGTTTTGCAACTTCGTTTATTAACGGTCGCTATCCACAAGAACAAAAAGCAAGCAATACAAAATGCGAAGAAGTATATTATGTTATTTCCGGATCTGGCAAAGTCCATTCGGACAAAGGCGATTTTGTTATAAACCCTGGTGATTTATACTTTTTTGAAAAGGGAGAGATTTATTGGGTTGAAGGCAAACAATTATTGCTCTCTATAGTCAACGCTCCAGCTTGGACTCCGGAGCAGCACAAAATAATTGACTAAATCCTTATTTTAAGCGAAAATATTCTAGTCTTTGGCATTTAAAAGCCAACACCTGGAGAGGTGTCAGAGTGGCCTATCGTACAGCTTTGCTAAAGCTGTGTACCGCAAGGTACCGAGGGTTCGAATCCCTCCCTCTCCGCCAAATTGTACTTTTTGCGAAATTGAAAAGATTCCAAAAAAACAAAACCTCCCACAACACATAGTCAAGCTATGTATTAATGAGAGGCGGAAACCACAAAGTTAAAGCATATTCAAGTCCCTCACTCCTCTTTGCAAGGGCGCAAAGCTATAGCGTAATCATGTAATAACTCATCTTCCATTCTACGAAAAAAATGTTCTAGCCCACCTTCCTTATGATACGTCAGGCACGCCACAGTAGCCGGACCACCACCAGGTAGATGACAATCAGTAAATAGAAAAACCCCATCAGGAAATTTACTTAATACTTGTTGATGATAACTCGTTACATGACGCAAATGATCCTCTCCCACATTTGCACGCATTCTTTCAATTCTACCAACTATATCACCAAATTGAGCTCCTGTATCTTTCAAAATGATCGCTTCATACACACGCACATCACCAGTCTCATTACACCCAATAGATAATTTAAATATCTCTGTGTCTACCATGTTTTTCCCCTTGCTTTCTTTTTGTTGTGATTTCATCTACCAAAAGTAGATAAAATATAATATTATATTTTATACAATTTGTCAAGTTATAATATTTAATTGATTTAAGTATGCAAAAATGATATATTTAGTATATATATTTAATCATTAAATATGAATTTACCTTCTATCTCTCAACTCATCAATCTTAACAACAAAACCGCTATTGTAACTGGTGGCGCAATGGGTATAGGTTTTGGCATTGCCTATCGTCTAGCCGAAGCTGGAGCTAATGTAGTGATTGCCGATATCAATAATGAAGTAGGAAAAAACGCTGCAAAAAAATTAAATGACAATGGCTGGAAAGCAGTCTTTGTAAAAACTGATGCTGCAAATGAAAAAAATGTAAAACAAACAGTTGAATTTACTATAAAAACTTATGGCGATATCAATATATTGGTAAATAATGCCGGTATTTATCCAATCACACCTATCAAACAAATGCTACTAAGTGATTTTGAAAAAATCATGGCAGCCAACCTAAAAAGTGTTTTTATGTTTACCAAAGCAGTTACTGAAATAATGATTAAACAAGGCAATGGTGGCAAAATAATTAATATTACATCAATTGATGCCTTACATCCTTCATCTGTAGGACTAGCTGCATATGATGCTTCCAAACACGGGCTATGGGGTTTCACCAAAAATACAGCTCTAGAATTTGCATCAAACAATATACAAATCAATGCCATAGCACCTGGCGGTATTAGTACACCAGGTACAGGGGCTGGCAAACCAACAACTCCAGAAATGAAAGTCATCCTTAAAAAATTCTTGAACAAAATCCCAATGAAACGTATGGGCGAACCAGATGACATTGGAAAAGTTGCCCTATTTCTTGCTTCTGACCTTTCAAGTTATATGACAGGTTCACAGATTGTAGTTGATGGTGGTGTTCTACTTTCTTAAATATAAATAATTAATCATAATTTAATATCTAATATAAAGAAGCCCTAGAACGGGGCTTCTTGTGAAACAACAAATTTTACTTACCATATTACTCCAATACCAAATGACAAACGAATTTCATTTTTACTATAGAATAAATCTGTTTCAAAATGTACTGGTTCAATATTAATATCAAGTGTACTAATGCTACCTGGATATGTCTCATTACTAACATCATTAGGCAAATAAACAGTTGCCAATTCCGTCCCCAACACATAAAGATCATGAACATTATGAGTATAAATAATTCTCCATTCATAAGCCATACCCGTTCTAAGTTCAATGTTTGTATTGAGTACCAATCTCGAACCAAAGTTCAAGTCTACATCATAACGAATTAACGGCGCTGACAGACTTGGTATGAAAATAAAAAACTTTTCCTTCTTGATTGAGATAACCTCAGCCAATCCCATTGTAAGTTCATTAACAATATTTTCACTAGAATAAATCGTTCTGGTACCTGACAGCAAAGCTGACAAACCAAAACGAAAAAACTTATTTGGATTGGTAATAGTAAGCCTCAAACCTGTATAACGCTTACCTTTTCTTTCGCCATTGAGTATATAGCTACGTGATCTGGCAACAGTTATGTCATGTCCGCTACCCATAGTATATTTTTGCAAATGCTTTTTTTCTTCTTTTTTATTTTTTACATCAGGAGTATTTTTATCCTGAATAGAAACCTCGCCACCACCTGGCAAATAATCCAAAAAAGTTGTCATCTTGCCTTGAGTAGAAATACAGCCAATAAAAAGAACATAAAAAACACATAAAAATTTCACGTTTTCCTCCTATAAAAGTAAATTGTTGTCCTATTAATTACTATAGCATTAAAAAATATCACTAGCAAATTTATATATTGACAATCAATAAAATATAGGATATTATGTTAAAGATCAATGGAAGGGTGGCAGAGCGGTCGAATGCGACGGTCTTGAAAACCGTTGAGCCTGAAAGGGTTCCGTGGGTTCGAATCCCACCCCTTCCGCCAAAATATACATTTACCTACCCCTAAACAATGTAAAAGCATAAATACCTTTTACTTTTTTATTTTCAAATAATTGAGAACATTCATGAATCGTAGCGCCGGTTGTATACACGTCATCAATCAATAATACAACCTTATTTGAAAAATAATATTTTTTATTTAACTCAAATGCATTTTTTATATTATCTTCTCTTTCAGATTTATTCAAACGTGCTTGATTTTTGGTATATCTGATTCTATATATTGCATCATTTAAAACTGCTTTATTTAATATTTTGCCCACAACTTGAGCTATCATTTCTGACTGATTGAAACCTCTTTCTGCATATTTGCGTGGATGCAAAGGTACTGGAATTATAAAATCAATATTTTTAAAATACTCTAATCTTATCTCAAAATATTTTAAAATAATTGACTCAAACAAACCAAAAACTTCTTCGCTAAATTCATATTTAAAAATTTTAAATGCTTTACCCAATAATGATTCTTCATAATATTGTAATGCTGAAAATAAAACTTTTATATTAGACATTTTTTTGTCAAAAAATTCAGTAGAATCTACTACTTCAAACCTATTTTTGCAACTCTCACAAACCCAACACCCCTCAACACCACATCCCAAACAAAAAATTGGGAATAAATAATCCTTTGCAACTTTTTTAATTTCTTTTAAAATCAACATAAATTAAATAACGAACTTTCGTTCGCTATTTTTATTAATCCCATACAAATTTATCCACCAACCACTGATTTTCTACTACCTCAACCAGATCAACATGACCTGTTTTGTATTCTATTTCTTCACTCCCTCGTTTTTTCTTGGTCACTTTTGCCTGCACTTTGATAACCGCCCTGATATCAAACAATCTTTCCATTTCAGTTGAAAAAACTTCAGTAATAACCCCCTCATAATCCCGTGATTGTGGAATTATTTGAGTATTTATCCATTGTTCCATTTTGTCAGTAGACATATCCAACGCATCTTGTATATGAGTATTATCATTTTGATTTGAATAACTATTAAATCTTTCAGTAAAAATACTGGCCAATTGCCTCAAATATTGCTCGGTTACATCTTGTTTTGGTACGCCATCGGCCAACAAATTAACATTGGTGTTATAGAATATTCCTGTATCAATATCTTGAAATGCTTCTCCATTTTTGCCAACGACAGGAAAAGTATTATCTTTTTGATCAATTATATTATTATTTGAGTCAATTACTTCAGGCTTATCTTTCAAAAAAAATAATAATAAAAATATTACTATAATAATCCCGGCAATTAAACCAGAAAATACGAATATTTTTTTTCTAAGTGTCATCATATAATTTTTTTATTATTTCTGCTCCGCAGCCTCTTTTTCAAATTGTTTTTTGGCTTTTTCAATATCCAAAAGCTGTTTAGGATCAGAAGTGATTAATTGATCTTCAGTATAAGATGCGACAACTCTGATAGCCGCATGCTTAAGTCCAGCAAAAAATATTCCTTCACCCAAGGCACTTTCCAGCAACAAGAACTTCTCACCCTCTGTCAACATAAATACTTTTTGTATCATATCTATTGATGCTGGCGACTGTCGAAGTAATAATTGTAGAGCTGAATTTGTTACAATAGATTGTCCATAAGGTGAACGCAAAAAATCATTTACATCCTGAGTAATAGTTGTCACTCCCAAATAATATTTTCTACACCTCTTGACCAATGCATAAATAAACTTAGCACTATCTTCATGAGTCATCAACCACCATGCCTCATCAATCACCAATATTCTTTTCTTTCTTTCAGATCGAACAACATTCCAAATATAATTTACCAAAGTATAAATCGCCATCGGACGCAACTCATCTTCCAAATCACGAACACTAAATATAACCAACTGATTATTCATCTGCACAGTTGTTGGTGAATTAAATAATCCAGAAAAAGTACCATCAGTATATTTATGCAACAAGACTGCCAAATTCCCCGCCCCCTCCATACCTTCCAAAACATCTAACAAATCCTGCATTATCGGAGGCTCAATTGTTGCCAAATCACTACTTGACGAAATATCTTTCTTGGCAAAAGTTTCCAAAAGAGCTCTATCCATAATAGAATCTTCTTCAGTAGTCATATTGCCAAACATAATTCTAACTAAACCTTTGAGGGTAATAACCGCGCTTCTAATAATATCTTCTGTAGAAACATCATAACCAACTGGACGTGGCAAATCAAATGGATTAACTTTACTTTCAGATGCTAATGAAATATTAATATATGATCCACCAACCGCATCTGACATTTGTCTATATTCCATTTCAGGGTCAATGATAATCACGTCTGTCCCCATCATAAGACTGCGCAAAATTTCCAATTTTACAGCATAAGATTTTCCAGCCCCAGATGTAGCAAATACCACCATATTAGCATTTTGAAGAGAAAACCTGTCAAACAATATCAAACTATTATTATGCCTATTTATTCCATACAATATTCCATTATCACTGCTAAGTTCTGAGGAAATAAATGGAAATGAAGATGCAATCGGGGACGAATTCATATTGAATGCTACGGATATTTCATCAATTGCCAGTGGTAATGTAGAATTAAATCCTTGTTCTGCTTGAAACAAAACTTTTTTTGTATTAATCAATTTGCCACCAAATATATTTTGTACTTCATCAGTTATTCTATCCAAATCTTCAACACTCTTGGCATAAATAGTAACATAAAAAGCAAACTGAAAAAAATGTTCAGTGCCTTGAGTAAGACTATCTCGAAGCTGTTCAATATCCCGCAAAGCAGTCTCACGAACCGGATCGCGAGGAGCGCCTTTTTCTGTATCTGCTGTAATCTGAGCCTCAATTGTACCTACTTTTTTCTTCAATTGTTTCAAAATTATTGATGATTGAACTGGATAAAAAAACATTGATATATCCATACTTACATTCAAATTCAAAATAGGCGCGCTCCAGCCAACCGAAATAAATCTAGGATAAGAAACAACAAAAATTGTCCGCAAAAAAATATCTGATAATTGAATAAAATTTGGATCAACTTTAAAAGATGAAGGTGCAATTAAATCCTTGATAGTAACTGTGCCTTCGCGGTATACCCTTTCCTCTTCCAAAGTAATAAGCTCATCCTTTACATCTCTTTTCTTTATTTTACTTACTTTTTCTTTTTTACTTTCTTTTTTTAGGCTAATTGTAGGTTTGAATGCTGTCATAATATATTTTAGACTTATCTTTCAACTTGAATTTTACTTATATCTCCTACTGGTTCTGAAAAAGCAATATCTGGATTATATGTAGAATAATAAAGTTCAATCAATGCTTGAGTATCAAGCTGAATTACATTAAGCCCCATAGATTGTAAGCCTGATGAAACATTTGCCACGCGTAAATCTATATCTTTTTTTCTTCTTTGAAATAATTCTTCTTTGAGTTTTACTGAAATTACAGGCTTCAATACTTCCTTAAATCTAGAAAAAAATGATTTTTTAGCATTGGATAGTGGATCATAAGTCACAATAATAAAAAACTTCTTTGTCATTATATCCCCCAACTCTACATACTCTTTTATAAATGACTTGTAATCAGCTATCTGTACCTTAAGGAGTTCATTTGTTTGTTGATTTTCTTGTGCAGTCAATTGATCGATATAATTTTGTATTTGCATTTTTCTAGACTGAACTACAATTTGTAAAGGAAAATCTATTGAATTTAAAAATGTTACATACGAAGAAATCAAAGCTATTTGCTCTTCTTCAGATTTCAAAGCAAAATTAATACTTGATGTCATCAAAATAACTCGAAGGGTTCCATCCTTCAATATGACTACCCCATCTTTGATTTCAGCTATATTAAGATGCGCTTGAGTTGGTGGAGCTTTTGGTTTTTTTCTTTTTTTATTTTTTTCTGACATATTATTCATCTGCTTTATAATATCCACCTGTATTAACCACCAAAGAAAGGTCTCTTATATGTTGTCGCTTTACAGCTTTTTTGACTACTGCCTGCACTACTTCAATATCAGAATCAAGTTTTCTCAGCATATTTAGCTCTTTTGATTCATAACTTTTATGCCATATCCTAAGACTAGGCTTTCTAGTAGTTTGAATGATATTTAACAAAAAATAATGAAATGTCTGACCATTTACTTTTACAAAAGCAAACAACAAACTCAAAGAACCAACTACTGCAAGTACAAGTATGAAAGTTCCCAAATCACCAAATCTGTATCCCAAAAATATTATTATGCATCCAACTAGCATAATTATAAATTGTCTAATAGTAACCGGACCTAAAATCTTGTCTTCTACATCAATAAATTGTGGAACAGTAAATTGTTGCATGCTAATATAATGTCTTACTTAATTTTAAAACTGCCTTAAATTCATCTAGTTTCATATCAGAATCAGCCATAGAACCAGACAAAACTTCAGCTACAGGTATTCTATTTTTTAATGATTTTGAAATTATATCTTGATATTGTTTGTATATAGGACTATTATACCATGCTTCCACACCTTCCATAAACATCAAATATGAGTCCTCTTGCAGATACTCAAATTTCTCTTTGACTTTTGATATTGAATCTTCAGCATTTGTACCCAAACGTCTAAAATCTTCCAATGTAAAATTAAGCATCTCATCAACTGGTCCAACACTTTGCTTTTCTACCTTTGGTGGTTTAACATCTTGTAATAATGGTTTTGTATTAAGCGGTTGCATCTCAGGTATTACTCCAGACATTTTATTATTTGTTATTATTATACCTCTATCTACATCGAGATTTTTTGTAAATTTAGGTTTATCAAATTGAAAATTTTTATTATCACCAATCTTATTTTTATAGCCTGCTTCATTAACAAAAACATCTTTCACTGGAGTAGTGCGTGCCAATATATGTTCTCCTTCTCTTACTAATACTGGTTTTTCTTGATGAAACTCATCATCAAGCAATGATTTGTGATCATCCTTTTCCCATCTATTTATACCTGACAATGTACTTTTATCTTTAATATTTTCAACAACATTTTGTAAACTTTTACTTACGCCATCTTTATTTCCATAACCAGATTCTACCTTAGTAGATTTATTTTCACTTTCCTTTCTTATCTTTATGATATCATCTCTCAATTTTTGCCTTATTTCATCAGCCTTTCTTTTCAATTCTTCCTCTTTTAACTGATTTTCTTTGTCTTCTTCTTTTTTAACTGTATTTACAACATTACTTGCACCCAAAATTTGCGTACTACTACTAGTCTTCATTTTTTTGAATTCATCTAAAGACATGCGAACACTCATGCCATTGGCTTTTTTAACTAAAATTGTTGGTTCATTATTCATATTATTTTCCCCATTTAAAATTACCCATACTTTCATCATAATGAACCATATCTTCTCCAGGGTAATTATTTTTATTCAAAAATTCGTCAAGATTTACAATTGCCAAAGCAATTTCAATATTCTGCAGACCATTATTACCCAATTCTGTTTGTAATAATTTTTCTAATTCTTGCCTAGCCTTAACCTTATTTTCAAATGACTGTAACCATGTCAAAAGTGAGCGAAGTGCTTCTGGTTTATTAATCCAGATTGCAAAATTAGATTTGTTTTCAATTAATCTTTCACTAAATGGAATAATCACACTTGTCTGATCTTCTTTTTCCATATCAACTTCATCCAATAAATTAAAATTATCAAAATAAAATTTTAATATATTTGCTCCAATTTCCTTTTTTGCTTTGTCAGATAATTTATCTGCAATATTATATTTAGCATTTTCAAAATAACCCAATAAATAATCATCTATTTTAGATTCACCAACAAAAAAGGAAAATCTATCAACAAATTTTTTTGACCTCAAAGCAACATCCTTTTTTAAATTTTCATTATCCAACACAATATCATAAAATAAAGCTTTTTGTGTATCTTCAAATACTTTATATGAAGAAACATTTGCGCCATCATCTTTTTTATTCAATAATAATCTCAAATCTGAAACTTTTAATTTTTCTCCAATATCATTAAAGGCTATTGGGTAATCAATAGACAACATTTTATTTTTAATCTTTTTATACAAATCTTCTGCCTGATCATAATTTTTAGAAGCAAACATTTCCAACAGCTTATCATCTATATCAATAAAGGCTGATGTAGCAAAAGGCAAAGTATAACTAACAAAATCTACCAAAATTTCAGCTTTCATACCCACCAACAAATTCCAGCCGATATCCACAAATAATGGCCAAAATGTATGAGAATATTTCCTCATTATATTCTCATCAAAATTATTTTCATGAAAAAAATCATACATCGCGACAAAAGCAATTTTTGGACTTAACTTTCCTGTACTTGAACTCAAATAATAAGAATCTCGAATTTTTTTCATTTCATCTAGAGTTACCTCATGAGGTATCAAAATATCAAGATTTTCATCAGTAATAATATTCTGTTGATTGTCTACAACCTTGTCTTCATTCATATAAAATATAAACTATATTTTAATTATTCTTTTTTCCAGAATTAGGTGAACCTGGTTTTTCCTCTGATTTTGCTTTCAATTCTTCTACATTTATTTCTATTACCACATCATCTGAAACAATTGTTCTTTTACCAACTGTTTGACCATTTAATTTTTCATTGGCAAATTCAGCTAATTCTACTATGCTCGCTTTTTGCACATCCTCACCCTTTATTTTAGCCACACCCAGTTGTTCAAGTCCAGTTCGCCATGCTTCAATCGCTTGCCTTCTACCTATAGTATCTTTTGCATCTAATGCATTATACCTATTGGCAAACTGTTGCATCCAGAGTGCAAGGGTAGTTTTCATTTCATCTGCTACTTGAAATTCTTTTCCATCATAAGCGACATCTGATGTTGATCCAGTTGTAAGTCCATTAAATATAGTTTTTTCCATTTGCGCTATTTTTTCAGCTGTCATTTTACTAGCAATTGCCATTAATTCTTCATAGGCTTGTTCATGTTTTAATCTAACAGCTCTACCACCCTGTAAAACACTATATGCTCTACCGTCTTTTATGCCATATCTACTAAATGAAGGTCTGGCCATCATGTTTTCTTGATATTCTCGCCATGTACTACCATCTTGATATGTACCTGTACCCAAAACTTTACCTTTACCAGCTCCAGCTTTCATATTATTGGTCATACCAAATGCACGCCTACCAAACTCATCAACACCTTCAGAAACCTGCATATATGATTCAGTTGATGTTAAACTTCTTGATGCAGAATTTAAACCTTGACCAAGCATTCTAAACAATCTAGAATCTTTTTCTTTAAACCTTTGATGCATTTCATCTTCTACTTCTTTAAATCCTGCATCATCTTTTACATCATCCCATTTTCTACCAGTAATAATCGCTGCAATTACTCTACCAATATTTTCTGAAGTATTGACTTTTACATCAGCAAATGAACTATCCAAATCTGCTGATAAACCTGGTATAACACCAGAATATTCTTTAGCAAAAACAGCCATATCTCTACTTAAAGATTGAGACAATGATTCTCTTGCTTTTTTATCTGCAACCGTAAATCTATCATTTGGATCTTTTTTATCTTCTTTTTCATTTAATTTCTGAAGTTGCTTATATCTTTTTTGTATATCCCTTTCTAATTGCTCATACTCACGTTTATTATCCTCAAACTCTTGAAAAGCCTGTTTTTCTTCCCACATCCTCAATCTATCGGTTGATTTGCCTTCTATACCTCTAAAAACATCCGCCAATCTAGCCTTTTCTTTTTCATATTCAGTAATAAATTTTCTACCCCTAGTACCAGCTTTATATGATTCATACTCACCGCCCAACATAGCCACATTATCATATACACCATCTCTTTCATAAGCTTCTGATCTTTCTTTGTCATCTATAGAGTCAACAATATATTTATCTACAACTTTTTCCTTAGTATCTGGGAAACTTTCCATAATTTTATGTACTTTCTGTTCTTTTTCTGTTACTGCTGTAGAATTTTTTGCCCAATCAATACCATACTTTTCTATCATCTCTTTATCAATTTTACTTATTTTTTCCTTTCTTACTTTCTCAAGTATTTCATCTGCTTGGTTTGATGTTTTTATTTCACTTGTCTCTTTTTTATTTTTATTTATTTTTTCCTTTGTCTCAGCTCTTTTCATTTGCTCAGCAATTTTAGCATTTTTATCTATAACATCTAAACTTTCCCATGTACCATCACCCTCTTTATCATTCATAGCTTTCCTCAATCCACTCTCTATATCATCCATAAGTTCTGCCATCAACTGATCAGCTTTAATTTGTCGCGCATAATCTATATAAGCTTCTTCCTGATCTGCTGATGTCATCCCTGCTTTCTTTTTACTTACCAATTTTTTATTAGAAGCTACCATTTTATCTTCAACTTCTTTTTGTTCTAATTTTAAATAACTATGTTTAAACATGCCCTGAATTTCATCCATTCTGGCTTTTGCAGAACCCCTCTCTTCTTCTGCATACATACCTCCTAAAATTGTTGAAATCAAACGAGTACCAGAAGCTGCTTCTCTATCAATTTCTCTCTTTTTGGCTTTATACTCTTTGAGAGCCTCCTGTTTTGGTGCTGCTGCAGTAGACATACTTGACAATGAGCTTCTCATACCTGCCAAAGCTTCTTCTCTTTCCTTGTCAGTTCTAGCTGTTGTAAATGAAGCCAATGAACTTTGCAAACCTAATTCTGGTGTTTGTTCTATTTTTTCAATCATCTTACGAGCCTCAATACCCTTACCACTTCTAACCAAATCTTGTACTTTTTTATATTTACGAATAATTTTTGGACTAACTGTTTTGTCTTTTTCCATTTTGTCAATTGCAGACGCTATTCTTTCTTCTTCATAATTTTCTTTTTCCATTTTTGCACGCATTATACCTTCTGATTCCAATCCTTCAATTATACTATTTGCTGTCATAAGATCATCATTATTAACAGCCTTTTCTAATTCTTTGTACTTAGTATAATTTATATCTTTCTTTGGTTCTAATTCTTGAACAGCAGAAATAGCAACTTCTTTTGACTCTTCTTTATCTAAAGTAGCACCTATATCTAACAAAGCTTTATCTGCTTCATCCTTATCTGCATTAAAAATACTTTTTTGTAAATTTTCTCTTAATTTCAATTTACCAGCATCTTTTGGTAAACTTATTTTTGATAACGCACTATTAGCTTCTGCCCAATCACCACTTTCTATTGCTTTTACTACCTTGTCATACTCATCACTCTCTCTAGCTTTAATTGCATTACGAATAGCTTCGCGTATAGGAGCAGTATCTTCTGCCTCAACACCATGGTCACGTTCTAATTCATCCAAACTTTTTTCAGCTACACTAAATTTACCCGCTTTTACAAGATCAACTACATTAGTTACGGCTTCTCTTTTGCTATCTTGTGTAGCATCTCCAATAATATCCAAAATTTGTTTTTTATCATCCACTTCAGTTAAATCTGTATTACCTATTACTCTCTTCAAATCAGCAATAACTCCAATTTGCTCATCTGATTCAGCTGCTTTAATTTTCATATCAAGTTCTCCCATTTCAATTCTAGCTTTTTCATCTCCAGAAATTGCACCAGCAATTTCTTGATGAACGGACATAATAGGACTTTTCTTTTTAATAACTTCTACTGCTTTTGTTATTTCTTCTCCATCACCACTATCAATAGCCTTCTGAAGTTGTCCATAATCAAATCTATCATCCATTTCTTTTTCAATATCTTTCCACGCGCCCTCATAATCAGTATAATTACCAGCTGTAATTGCTTTTTGCAAATTATCAAAAAGTTCATTGTTTCCACCAGCATCTTTTAATGCTGTACTAATATCAATTCCTACCATTGCTTTAATTTTTTCGATATGATTCTTTGAATCTGTTTCCATATCTTCTCTATAAAAAGCTTTTGTAGCAGAATCCTTTAATCTTTGTTTTTTTGCTGATTTTCTTTGCTCTGCTAATTCTGTAGATGCTAATTGTCGTCCTAATTTTTCATCAGATGCACCCCAAAAACCAGCCCCTTGAGTTGCTGAAATTTCTTTTCCTTTAGCCTCTTTCAATTCATCAAGTCTAGACAACGCATTCCTTCGTCTTTGTGGTATATTCATAAATTGGCCCAATCTACTTTTTGGATCCATTCTTTTTTCATGTAATTTATCTGATATACCAGTCTTACTATACGCCAATCTGGCTGTACCCTTAGCATAACCACCAACACCCTTTAATGCACGATCACCCTTTTCTAAACCTTTATCAACCAACCACCTACCAGCAGCATAACCAGATGCAATGGTAGCAGCTTTCTTTGTGAAATCCATTGCCTTACTTGTAAGACCACCACCCACTACACCCATTCTGCCCACCATTTGAATGCCAACAATAAAAAAACCAAGCGCAATAAAATAACTTGCCAAACTTTCCCATGTACTAGCTGCGCTAGCCGATATACTAGGATCACCACTTGTACTTCCAGCTTGTGTTAACTTACTCACCTGAAGATTAATATCACTAGCAATATTAGCTGATTGCAGAGATGCAAAAGCTAACCAAGTAAAAAATACCATGACAGGACCAACCATCGCATAATTAAAAAAATTTTTCCAAAATTCACTAGAATAACCCTTTCCAAAAGGAAAAGCAGACAAAACAAAGGCCAATGGAGACAAAATCATCAACATCCACAATACTATCATTCTACCAATCATCACTATCAAATAGGCCCCCATCGTCAACATTACCAGTAATGCCATTATAAATGAAACTACCGCCCCTATAAATAAATCAAATCTCAAACTACTGTTACTAATATCTCTATTACGTGTCATTTCAAGCAAAGTATCAAACCTAAAAATATTTATCAAATTACCACCTGATTGCCCCTTGAAAGCCACCAAAAAAGTATCCATCAATATCTGCGCAAAATCAAGCACCAACTGCAAAATAAGTTTACTAAAATTAATGAATATGGCAGCGAATATCAATTTGACCAATGATTTTTTCCACTCATATTGTTCTACACCCAAAACTGTGCCAATCGCTATCACCATAAGAGCCACAATGAAAAACATATTGGCAAAATCCCTGATCATCACCCACCCAATAGTAACCGGTGGCGCATTCATAAAATCATTGTAAGCTGCGAGCTCAATAAAATATTCCCAACTCCACAGTGTAACATCCATACACAATCGAGCCAACCAAAATAATATTTGAGATACTACAGATATTAATCCATTTATAATATCATTCAAAAATTCACCAGCATGAACAGAAACAAATGTTACAGACAAACCAACAGACACAAACAATACGAAAAATAAAGCCATCGTTTTTTGATTTCTCTTTATTTTCCAAAAATTCTTAAATTTTAAGGCTATATTTTTCATTTTTTGATACTAAAATTCTTCTGAAGGTATAATGATTATATTACCTCTATAAGTTGTCCACGGAGTTGGTACTACACCTAATATTGGTGGTACACTACCAACATCTCTCCAAGCACACTCAGTTGCCACATCACCTGAATAACAAAATGGTCCGCCAGCTTCAGGATTTGCAGGATCGTCCGGACACCAACCATTACAATAACCCCAATTATCCAATACTTGTACACGTGGTTTAAACTGACACAAAGTATAATCTACATCATTGGAGCTCAAATTTATCTGATCTGCAATATCTACTGACAAATTATAATTTGTAACTTCATTCAATATGATACTTTGTACATCAGAATCCAATGAACCAAATGTAATATGCGCATCAATCATAGTAGCTGTACATCTATAAGCATGTTCAAATTCAAATGGTTCAATCGTACAAGCCCGAGGTGCATTACCAAATCTTGGCATAGCATATGTTTCAAGATCTGTTCCACCCAAAGCAAGTAACTCTTGTGTTGACATACAATCTGGATTGGTAAGCAATGGATCATCACCAGCTTCAATAATAGACAATGGTTCAACCACATTGAAATTTTCTGGACAATCACTATCTTCTTCACAAGTAATACTAGAAGGTATATGTTTACCCTGAAAATTCATTTTACATACAGGAACAACTTCATCTCCATTTCCACCATTTGCACAAAATGGTTTACTATTTTTGTATAAGCCTAATTTATTTTCATTGGTTATTGTACTACCATCCCCCCAATCTACAGAAACTTTCCTAATAGGCATACGATTGTCATCAGCATGCGCAAAAAATTTGACATTGGCAGTATAAGTATCAACTGAAGCTATATCAGAAGCTGCTGACCTCTCAACACTACTTATTTGACCATCATTATTATAATCTTTTAGCTCTCCAGTCGCCAAACCAACGGAAAAACTGTTATATTCAGCCACTGTACAATCAGCCCCTTCATTCACATCATCATCTTCAGAACAAAATACTGGATTCAATGAATAAACTGCTGGTTGAGTAAGATATTCTGTAAATGAATACTCTGGAATAGGCTCACAAAATTCACAAGGCTGATGTGCTGGACGCCTTATAATAGTTTGTGCTCCATAAATTGTATTACTACGATCTAGATCAGCTAGAGGTAAAACAGCGTCAACATATTGTAATCCAGGATTTGCTCCTGCTTCATCCAAATTAACTACCCTAAATTGTTTCACAAATAACTCAAATAATGCATCATGTGCATACCATGGCATAAGATAATAAACTGGATCATACACTTGCATACGTCCAATAGTTGATACTACACGACTGCCATTATATTCCTGACCAACAGTTTGTCTAAATGCAAAAGTATTTCTATAAATAGTTGACTCATACGGCGCGAAAGGACAACTTCTTATATATAAATTAAGTGGTACAGATCTAACTAAAGCATCGGCATATGACAGATTGCAAGAATATGGTATACCATCTACAAATGGATCTTGAAAACTGAAGTTCAATAACGTAGTATTATCAAGGTCACTAAGAAAATCAGCCGAAAGTCCCAATGATCCATAAGGTGCAAGTATATTATTTCTACTTACCAAAGGATATGATGATGTATCATCTGTACCAAAAGATTCTTGATCAATCGTTGCATCACGAGCAAAAGGATGAGCAAATGGCGTACCATCAATATTTCTAGCCAAAGACCAAACTCTATTTGTCCAAGCTTTATTGATAGTTCTAGCTGTACCAAAAGCTGATCTGTCATATACCTGTACTATTTCTCTACATTGAGTAGCTAAATCAGCAAATACAGCAAAACCTATACCTGATCCAAGTGATGCATTTTCATTATGAGTTAAAACATTATCAGCTGTATAACCATTACACCATTTTGTGGTATACCCAAGAAATTCTCCATTCTCTCCAAAATTAACTGATACTGCCCACCATGGATTATAATGTGCATTCTCTTCATTATCATTACTATAACCACCTCCAACATAACCCCTTTGGCAATCTGTTTGGAATGGATCATTGACTGCAGATTGTGGTACAAAAGGCTCTGGTTGTCCTTCTGATAATATACCATTCATAAACATTGGTGCAACAGTCCTATAACCAAAAGGATCACTGGAATCATACTTTAAGGCACCAGAAGTTTGATTTGCAAAAAACACTAAAATATATTTCTTTACTACATCTGGCTCATCCGGATAAAACAAAGAAGACTGATCCGAATTATTACGATCAAGAACATATCTCCACATCAATAAATGATTTTGTGAAAAGGATACAGGATCAGTTTTGCTAAATGTCATTGGATCACCATAATAAATTGAAGTTTTATTTCTCAAAGAGAAATTTACTATATAATAGCCATAACCACTATTATTAAAATAGTCACTATCTGTATAATAATCACTATCTTTTCTAATAACAACACCAGAAAACGGTACAATTGAACCATTAATATTCCCATCATTACTAGCTAAAGCTTTGATTGGCAAACGCAATACTTCATTATCCCATCTTTCTGTCCAATTGGACATATTTGGATCACCTAAATCAAGAATTGTCCTAGGAACAGCCCCGCGCAAAGTTCCTTTATAAACAGTTGGGATAAAGTAAAAATCATTTACAGAATATTCATTAATAAAATTATCAGCTGTATTAAAATTATAAAGCCCACCATACTCACTAGTATCATTTACAACACCATCGTCATCAGTATCCAAATCAACTGGATGAGTACGCCTATCAAAACCACCATTTTGAATTTCATATATATCAACACCTGGATTACCCCCAACCCATGGTGCAAATCGCCAAGGTGCCGTAGTACCATTTAAATCAAGGTCTTTATTTGGGTTATATTCCACTCGCAATGGTATAGCATTATTACCTATTCTATTCCAAGCATATGAAGTAAATAATTTTATAATAAAAGCCCCAAGATTATCCATTTCCATTCTACGTACTGTCTTCCAAGGTATGCCGGCATAAAATTGACCAGGGTTAGGAAAAGTACCTGTTATTCCACTATCATCTGGAGCCATCGGTCTCATATAAAAACCTAATACTGAATCTATGTCATTATCATTTAAATTTTCTTCTCGATAATTACACATTAATTTATTAAAAGTTGAAAAGGTTACTGTTCCGCCACCAGAATATCCAAAAGGTGTTTGCATACTTAGTAAAGTAATCCTATTACTAGTACTTACTGGACCAAAACCATAACCATAATTATAATTTTGACTTGGGAATGTCTGACAAGTAAAGTGATGCAAAGATCTTCCATTAACAGGCACTACTGGATCTGGAAAATAACTATAAAGCACTTGACTACTAAAATGAGAAGTGGTTTCATTTAATTCATCATCATTAAAATCATTATAATCATATCCAACAGATGGATCAAGAATATAATCCGCATCAAACAAACCACCACCTGATACACCAGCGCAATATAACTCACCACTGGCAAAATTTGGATTAGCATCTAATTGTGGATAATAACCAGCTTCAATATGCAAACTATTTGGGTCAATATTGGTAGCTGATGTTTGAATCGGTAACCATGTCAAACAAGCATATTCTTGATCCGCCTCATATCTAGCTTTACCATTAATTGGTCTACTAAAATCAGGTTCCAGACAAAAACCCTTTACTCCCAATCTTGTTTGTACCTGTCTCAATTTACTACATTCACCAGCAGATACAATTTCACCTCCTTCACGAACAATACAATCTAGATTTGTTTGACAAGGTTGACCATCTTTTTCACCAGTAGTACAAATACCAATTGGAATTGAAGGATTTACATATGATGTAGAAGTTGTAATAGGATAATAATCTACAAAATTACCATAATCATATTTGTTATATTCACAAGAACAATCTATTGAACCTTGACAAAGATTAGCCTCGCTAAAAAAGTTATTATAGATAGAATATTCTACTCTTGATTTTCCATTCAATTGACTACCTGCGCTTGTATTGCGTTTAATTCTACTATTGGCAGTATACGCAGCATCCTCTTCATCAACTGGTTCTGAAGCTATATTCAAATATGGGAACGGACTTCCTTCTTCAGAAAAAATCTTACAACTTGAATCATTCAATCCATCTCTAATTGCATTATGAATAATCAATCTCTCTTCATCCTCGTCTACAGCACCAGAAAGATTTATGTTTGGAAATGATGATCCATCAATTTTATTAACACACTTGCCCACAAAACACCTACCAGCTAAACCTGGACCACATGGATTACCATCTGTATCCCCAAATTCTGAATCACAATTGTTTGGTAACTCTCCTATATTTGGTAATAATGCACCCAAATATTGATTTTCTGGTTCAGTTGAAAAAGTAAAATAACCAAATGTAAGTATTTGATGCTTGTTTAATAAAGAATATCCAGAATATTCAAAACCATACCATGAAATATCCCTACCTGTATATCTTTCTTCATCCAAAAATGTTTCCCCATATTGTGGTTGCACAAATGTCAAACACTCATCATCCCGCCCACCAATTTTTAATTTTTCACAAGCTTTATACTCCGAACACAAAACTTGCTTTTCGCCTTTTTCATCTCTACTAATTAATTTATTACTACAAGTTAACCACTCAGAACAAGCCCTATCTCTGTTAACCTTGAGTAGAAAATTGGTATCATTTGCCACTCCAGGATCAGTAGAGATTTGTGGATTTACAAAACCATATTTTGGATTTGTTTCATCACTAGCTTCATAAGTTAATGAAGCATTATAAAATTTGTTTGGTTGATCAGTCTTGTCAAACAAAACACAACCTTCTTTTAAGCTAACCTGACCGTTACATTCACTTGTCCTCTCTGTAAGCTTATCATCAAATATCCTATAATATGGTTGACCATTTGGATTAGCATTTGATGTGTCTACCGTATCAACTAATTCTGTACATAAATTATATTTATTTTGGCAAGAACCAACAAAACCATTATACCTATCAGAATCATTGGACCAAATACTATATATTTCATCTTTGAGATAATCATCATAACAAGGAATAGACCCAATATCTGAACAATCATTGTCCGCACAATCACTATTACTTCGACAATAATTAGACGGTTGAGATTGGCATCTACCAAAACCTTCTATATACCATCCATCAAAACTAGCTGTATTTTCTTTGTAAGTACAAATTGAGTGACCTGTCTCTACTGGATCTCTAAAATAATAAGTATTTGGACCGGTAGTATATTCACCACAACCAATTTTGTCTTGAGTACACAAAATTTCTCCATATCTTTCTGGATTGTCCTTTATATAAATATCACTATATTCATAACTAAGTGTAGTGGTACTTGGCATTATTTGATCTTGTAGTCCCATCAAAGTACAACCAACATCTCCTTCTGGACAATGATATTCTGTTCTATTGGTCAAAAATATTGGCGCGCCAGATTCTGGTGGAATATAAACACTAGACAAATCAATACTTATATTAATTTCACCAAAATCAAATGCCAACAAATCATTCAAATCTCTATATTCATCATCATTAAAATCATTAGCTGTGCCATTATCATCAATTGGTAAATTCATAACTGGTATATAACAACTAGGTTCACCCTGTGGCACAAAACAACTTCCCGTAGTACCAAAATAATTTATAGAACATTCCACTCCAGATTCGCCATCATCATGAGAACAAACCAAATTATATATCTTTGGCAATCTAGCATCTTCACCAGTCAACGTATTGTTGGTATCAAACAAAGGCTGACATCCCACTGCTTCTTCTCTACAAAGAGAAGCAAAACCTGTCAAATAATAAGTATTACTTCTTTCATCTGTATATTCACTACAACCAAGCGCAAAACCAGGCAATAGCCCTGCTGGATTTTCACCGCTAGCAAAACAAGTTGATGGAGCATTGGCCATTATAGATTCACCTTCTTCAATAGTCCCATTGCCATTCACATCATATCCTATTTCTTGTTGCCAAGAATCTTTGATCAAATATATACTATCTTCAATTTGTGATAATTGGATATTGTCCAAGAAATAAGGCGCAGCCGTTCCAACATTGTGGAAACTCAATACCACTGGAGACAATCCATCTCCAGTAAATTGTACTGGACCAAGCCTATATTCTCTCCAATTATTACCAATTGAAATTGAGCTCAAAGCATCAGCGTTCAAAACCTCATGAGTAAATATTCCATAAGTTTCTGAGGCTGGATCAGCTAAATTATAATTATAAGCGCCATCAGAATTAGTATCCTGCATAAATCGGATTGAAATATCTTGAGGTGCTCCTCTGGCCCAGAAACTTAATTCAAACCAACCATTTGATTGTAGAGATACAAGTTCTTCTGTGGTTCCCAATTCAATCTCTCTAATCAAATATTCTTGACCAGCGCTATTACTGATTCGCAAAGAACTCTGGCCTCTTTGTAATGATTCAGATGAAATTGAAATGTTGCTTCCACTTGGCGCTAAAAGAAACCAACCATCTGTAGTCGTTGCAGATTCAAAACCATCAGCAATAATATTTAATCTCAAGTTATTTCCGGTATTTCCAGTATAAGCGCGACATTCATTGGCCACTGCTGGACATCTAGATGATTCACTAGATAGTGATTGATAAACACAAGTATTACCATCAACCTGTCCACCGGCGTAACATCTATTACATTCTGAAACTCCATCACCATTTGAGTCCCCCCAAACACCATTACCTTGATTAGCACAAGTAGTTCCATCTGCAATATCATTATCAACAAAAAGTCGTGGTTCAGTTTTTCTGAGTCTCCTGCACTGATCTGAAATAATAACCGTGTCCCCCATCATTCTATAATATTCATTACCAGCATTATCATAAAACTGCCTACAATCTGCTGCTGCAGAATTAGGATCAAATACATTAATAATTGCCAAAGCATAATTTGTTCTATTACATACTTCAAAATTATTTTGAATTGCCTCGCGAGTATTGTCTGAATAAGCAGGTGAACCAGGAGCAAAATCAACTGCAGATGAACCATCTGGAACACCATTGTTATCTGAATCCCAATCAAAACCTGCTAAACCAGCTACATAAGCAGATTCACCCGCATCCATTTGTTTAAGCCTATGATTTCTCAATACAAAACCTTCACTATGAGAGCCTTCCCATGAGAAAAATACTTTCTCTGGCACTGTATTAGGCTTTTCACAAAATCTAATATAATTGTAATATTCTAATCTTTCTCCACCCTCAGATGATTCTTCTACATTGGTAAATTCATCACAACCAACATGTTGAGCAGAACATACCGTACCGAGTGACGGCACAAAATGCAATGGAAATTCTTCATCTTCAAAACTTGATTCTCTTTGTTTAAATGTCTCATAACCAGCACACTCAGCCGGACAACCATTTTGCTCCTTGACCACAGCTGAAACAGTACTGCCAGTCCGTGCTGATGTATACAAACTACAACCAGCTTCTAGAGGCGCACAAACTTGCGCAAACTTTCCACATTCACTTGGTACATTCATATTCAAAATTTCAGACTCAGTCTGTGGCCAATTAATAATTGTTTCTGAACCCGCTCCAGTATTGGTATCATAACAACCCAAATAATCAGGTGCTACTTTGAGATGAATAATATCTGATGTATTTCTGATATATTCATTGTTTTTTAATGTAAACAATCCTGTATTAAAATTCCTTTGTACTCCATAAAATACTGTACAACCTTCTGACGATGCTGAACAAGTTTCTACATTTCTATTGAAGTATATTGAACCATTTCTACCAACTGTTTTGAGACTACCCACACTATTGATATCAGCATATGTTATCCATTCATTAGATAATTTTTCTGTTGAGTAACCCTGACAACCAACAGACTCTGGGGTGCACTGCGCAAAATCTATTGTTCTAGCTAAATATGATGCTTTGTCACCTGATGATGTGTTTGTATATGATGTACAAGTACTATATTGAGCCGGACACTCTTGTCCATCTAACTGCCAAATATTTTTTTCCTTTGTACAATATCCCCAAGCAATACAAGTTCCATCAGCACTTTCTGATATACAAGTTTGCAAATCCATACATTCCTCTGCTCTAAATGGAGTAGAATTATCAACTAAATTTGGCCCAAATCCTTCTGTACCACATCTAGATTGTGGCACTTTAATAATCCAGTTTGGATTAATCAAATGACATGCTTCGTGATTTGCATCAGGTTCACCATTTTCATTGCAATCATCAAAACCATTAACAACTCTATCTAATGTCCAAGGTTTATCAGGATTAGACTTCAAAGCGGCCAATTCAAAACCGATTGGTAAAATTAAGGCTTTTCTTAATTTTTGGATATTAGAATAACAATAAGCTTTGATATAGCAATCACGAGCTTCACTTGAATTTAATGCATGTGTTGGTGGAATCAATTGCCAATTGCCATGCAATAAATTGGCATCAATCGCTTCTCTAATTGTCAAAAATACTCCATCATTACTGCTACCTCTATTAATGGCTTGTTCAAAACCTGAATCAATCACTCTATTTGAGACCAAATCACCCACAATATCATAATTATCAACCTGATTTATAGACGGCGCAGTAATAAAATTAAAGGCTCTTTGGGCAGCTTTTTTGTTGTCTTGCAAAGTTGATGCAAAAAATGAAGCAATCCCACCTGAAGCACCCCCACCACCAACTTTGTCAGGATCAGGTGTATCTGGAAGTAATCCAGTCATTATTTTCTTTAACAATTGTTGACTAAGAGTATTAATAAAAATATTAGCGGCCATCAATGGTAAACTTCTAAGTTCAGAGCCATAAATTCCGGCCATTTGTGTAGCATTCAATTTTTGCTGTTCAGCGGCTGACAAAGACTCTGCTTCTTTTCTGATTTGAGAAGCAGGAGTGAGAATCTTGCCTGAAATTGGACTGACAACATCTTTGAATCCTTGATTGGCTATTCGCTCTATATCAGCGGCTGCTCCTGCCCTACCTACCGCATTATCAATTTGCGCAATTGATTCCATGGCTACACCAAAACCAGTTTCCTTAAAACTAAAACTTCCAGAAAAAACTTCTGAGGCAAAACTACTTCCACCTTCTCCATATTTTTCTTCAAGAGCAGCGATACTAAAATTGTCTTTCAATTGTTGCCATTCACATTTTGGCTGTGGGCCAATTGGAACTCCATCAGGACCTAATTTTGGATATAAATTACTCAATCCTAATTTCAAATTGATATTTACTTGTGGACTTGGAATTTTACATAAATTTAATCCGAAAGGTTCTCCCAAAGAACCAACCAACTCACCCGCAACTGAACCAGTCACATCACTCCAATATTGACCGGCAGATGTATCAAATGCCAATGGACTATTGCCAAAATCTCCAGTAGCTATAGCAGTCGCTGTATCAAAGGCTACTTTGCGAACCATAAATGAAAGACTATTCATAACCGCACCCATTGCAGCCCCAGTTAACTGATTAAAAATAGTATCTTTAGCTTCTTTAACTTTCAATATTCCATATAACCCCGGATCACTGACAACCCCACCAACTTGGGCTTTAACAGGATTTGCAAAAAGAATCATCCCAAAAACATCCATTACAAAATATGTTGCTACCAAGAATATTATAAATGATGATTTTCTTTTTTGCATACACTTTTAGTAAATATTATTTTATCGCTTCCAATAACAGTTCTTACACAACTTTTTTATAAATTTATATCTTTGACCAATTTTAACAATTCTTCATCTGTTACATTTTTTAATTGTTCTTCAGTTATTTTGCCAGTTGATAATAATATCTGTCTCAACAATTCTGGACTATTCATCAATGTTTCTAATTCAATACTCAATTGATCAGGGTCTGGTAGTTGTTCATCAGGGATCTGTTCTGACAAAGAAACTGATTCAGCCAACAAATCCAAAAAATCTGCAGCCCCACTTTCTACCGAAACAGGAGATTCAACTGCAATTTGTTCTTCCGGAGTATTGGTATCCAACAATATTTCACAATCAGTCCCCTCAGCGCACAATGGATTAGTTCCATTTTCAATTTCAATGTTGTCATCAATCCCATCTGAATCAGTATCTGGTAAATAGGGACTAGTATTATAAAACTCCAGCTCTTCAAAATCAGTCAAACTATCATTGTCGGTATCCATCTGCTGTAACCTAGTTGAATCATCAATAAAAGCTTGTGAACTAAGATAATTAATTGGCCTAATTACAAATGGATTATAAATAGTATTTCTCATTTGCAATGCGCCCATACTCAATGTCAAAATTCCGAATACCATTAACAAGACAAAACCTACTTTTTGCCCAGAGCTAAGTTTTCTTGTTTGGTAATTTTCAGATTCCATGTTTATCTAATTTAGACCTGAACCATTATCACTTTAGATTGTTCTTTATTATTATACCAAAAAATACTAAAACAAAATAGAGATAATCGTGGATAAGTGTTTGCATAAAAACATACAAACATATAAACATATAAACACAGAAGTAATCCTAAAAATCTACAGGATAAACCCGCATAATTTTTTCCATTGTTCTAGACTTAATTCTTGTGCCCGGACGGTTTCTTTGAGATATGATTTTAAAAGCGCTTTCTTTATTTTTTCTCCATCAATTTTAAGGTTCACTGAAAGATTACGCCATAACTGTTTTCGTTTATTAGCAAACCCAGCCTTTACAATCTCAAAAAATTTTTTGTCAAAAGATGTTTGTATGTTTGTATGTTTGTATATTTGTATGCTCAACACGGCTGAATCAACTTTTGGCTCTGGCCAAAAATTTCCCCTAGAAACTCTAAGTACAATTTTTGGTTCCCCATAATATTGTACAGACACTGCCAAGAGACTCATATTACCCGGTTTTTCACATATACGTTCTGCCACTTCTTTTTGCACCATCACTACTATTTTTTCCGGTTTATTTTCAAGCTCTAATAATGTCCTCAAAATATGCGAAGTGATTTGATAAGGTAAATTTGCAATTACTTTATACTTTCCTTTGAATTCAAACTCTTTATTTTTTATATTGGTAATAGCATTACCCCAAATTATGTGCAAATTAGAATATTCTTGCAATTTCTTATTCCAATAATCTTCTAGCTTTTTCTCAATTTCATAGGCAATTACTTTTTGTGCGCTATCAACTAATGCCAATGTAAGTACACCAAACCCTGGTCCTATCTCTAGTATATTATCTTTTTTATTTACTTCTGCAGTTTCAAGCATTTTTTGAATCGGATCAAAATTAACTAAATAATTCTGACCATATTTTTTTGATGGAGACAATCCATATTCTTTACACAATTCCTTGATTTTTGTAGGTGTTAATACAGACATACAAATTATTTTAAAAACCATCTCCATTTATAATATTACTATCAATATTCAAAATCTCTTCAAAAGATTCAACTAAAGTAGGTTTGATATCAACTAACTCAAGACCATCGGTAGAATATCTATTAGCGGCATTCCACAACATCCAGCCACCATTAGTATATTGTTCTACAATATCAATCTGTTCTCTAATTTTGTTTGCATCATAAACTGCGCCGATATTGAATGCTTGCAACCATGGTCGCAAGACTGCCTTTTTTTCATAAAAAAAATGAGCGCCTTTTTCCATACCATTTTTAATGACTAAACCAGGATACTCTGCTGGATTTGCAAGTCCAAGATGACCGGATGGATAATGAGATGGATACATCATCGGAGAAATTGCATCGACCTCATCCAAGGCATCCTCAAGACGCTGGCCAATATTCATATCATCTTCACCAGTTTTTTCCATAACAAATCCAAATAAATCCAATGATATTTTGGCTGGATATTTTTTTAATTTATCATTCAAATATTCATAAAATTGTCCCATTACTTCATATTTTTTTAGTTCTCCATTGTTATATTGCAATGCACTCATATTTCCATCAGATGGAAACCTAACATAATCAAAATTTATTTCATCAAATCCCAATGAAATTGCTTCTTTGGCAATCTCTATATTATAATCCCAAACTTCTTTGATTGATGGATCAACCCAAGATAGACCTTTATAATCATACCAAACGCCACCATTTTTATTTTTGAGCGCCCAATCTGATTTTTTGCGCGCCAAAATCGGATCCTGAAAAACCGTCTGTCTGGCAATCACATATATATCATATTTGTGAAGGGCTGTAATCAATTCTTCAATTTTGTTTATTCTATAATCTTCCAACTCCAATTCATTTACAAGCTCAACATTTGAATTATACAAAACCTTTCCACTATAATCTTTGATGTCAATAATTACGGCATTCAATTCTGTATTATTTATCAAATTTATTATTTCTGTCATTTTTTTATTGCTCCCCGCAGAATAAGCTGTCAGATATATGCCTTTTATAGTTTCTCTTTGCAACCTCGCAACTTTTTTTTCAAAAATTTTTATTCTTTCTTTTCGAGAAGGATTTTGACTAATTTCTAATATTATCAGAGCATCTTGCTCTGCCAAAGTCATATTCCAAAACGCATACAAAATAACACCAAACAAAAATGATATTATTACAAATACAATAATATATGCACTCGCAACCTTTTCAGTAAAAATATTTTTATAAGTCATGAAAATAGAACTAAAATATTTTAGTAGTTTACCATAAAAACTATTATCTTTCTACAATAAAAAAACAAAGCCCCCATTCATGCGCATTGGTGTGTCCCAATGCGTTGAATGAAGGCTCTTCTCTATCATATGACAAAGACCCCCTTCTTTTTTTGAAAAAACTGCTTCCTCTTTTTCAAGAGGTGCGAACTTATTGATTTCTGTCACAATCCCCCAAGATCATCCAACAAATTAATTAGAACAAGTTTGCCCTGATTGATAAATACAATCAATTAATTGCCAACCAATAAGGTCATCCATCTCTACTTCTTGTACTTGATCTACCTCTACTCCAGAAAGATCAAAGACATCAGAACCCCTGACAAACGCCTTATTTACACTATGCAATCTATACTCTAGTCCAACTACAATTATAGAACTATCACCTTTCTTTAGGACATCTCCTACAGAAAGCAAAGTATTATTATTTACCTCTCTGCCATTCGGCAATTCACTAGACAAATCCAATACACCAGAAGCATCCAAGACTGAACGAACAAATGAGTCAGACATTAGCTCACCCAAGCCCGTCCATCCTGTCCTAAACCGAGGGATAAAATTACCTCGTACAGGGTACTCTTGTGTACCTCCATGAACCTCTAATTTAAAAGTTGGTATTGGATAACCACTGTTGTCAAATACTACTGAATATAGGCCATCAGTAAATTCGGCGCCACGAGAAACGCCGACCAAAGTGGTATACACTCCTGCAGACCCATTTACAACAAATGAAATTGAAACCCCATTACTATCAAAGATTGCTACATGATACTTACCAGGATCAAGTGGAATAGAAATACTTCCATCATAAAAGTATAGCATTCCCCAATCATTCTGACCTGGGTGTGCTTCTTTGTATACTTTAGCTGTTATATTACTTTGCGGAGTAAAAAAAATATATTCACCTTCAGGTGGATTATAATCCGGATTATCCGAACCATCCGGATTAGAACTTACCGAACCATCGGGATTATTGGGATCATCAACCCCACCTTCGCCACTATGGCTACTACATCCTCCTAAGAGGAAAACAGAAACAAACAAAACACCAATCAATGACGTTTTCATTATCTTGCCTTTCTTTTGTGACAAAAAGAACATTGAATGAGACCATCCCATTCAGATGAATTAACCATACCATATTTTTTGCCTTTTGTCAACCTAAATTACTCATAAAATAGAAATTTTTACTATAAAAAACAACAAAAAAACTCTTTTTTTAGAGTTTTTTGTCAATATTTATCAAAAAAATATCAAAATTAAACCTCAACTATCAAATCTCCTTGTCTCAATACCTCAAAATTATCTTTATCTACTTTGATAATAGTAGATGTATTTCTATGCGGAAGAGTCCCACCATCAATCACAATATCTGGTTTTTTATCTTCACTTTCATACATACTCAAAATTGACCCAATATCATAAGGGCTCTCAAGAGTAGCAATATTGGCAGAAGTAGAAACCAAGGGAACCCCCAATTCCTTGCACAATTGATGAGCTAGATGGTGACTAGTCACTCTCAAAGCCATTGTATTGTCAGAACCCACTACCCCATCAGCCAAACCGTCCTTATACACGACCGGAGCAACCACTGTCAAAGAACCAGGCCAATATTTACTTGCTAACTCAAATATTTTTGGAGACAATTCAATATATTTTCGCACCACATCAAGACCAGACACCAAAACCAAAACTGTTTTATCTTTTTGGCGTTTTTTTATCTCAAACAATTTATCAACTGCTTTCTGATTAGTAGCATCACACCCTAGACCATAACAAGTTTCTGTGGGATAAACTATTACTTTACCTTGTCTCAATTCATCAACAATCTCCTTAATATTTATTTCAGCTTGTTTTATAATTTTCATACTAATTATGCTTTAAGATTTCTCAAATATGCTTCAATCAATAAATCAAGCTCTCCATCAAGCACAGCTTCAGGATCTTGTGTCTCATATTTACTGCGCAAATCCTTTACCATTTTATATGGATGCAAAACATAAGAACGAATCTGATTGCCCCATTCAGCATTTTTGTGTTCTCCTTTCAACTTTTCTTGTTCTTTTTTTTCTGCCTGTTCCTTTAAAAGATTAAGTTTTGAAGCCAAAATTTTCAAAGCAGTTTCTTTGTTTTGCAATTGTGATCGTTCATTTTGGCACTGCACTGTAATACCTGTTGGCTCATGCACAATCCGTACGGCTGAATAAGTAGTATTTACACTCTGACCACCATGACCACCAGACATAAAAGTATCAACTCTCAAATCTTTTGGATCAATTTTAATTTCATCACTGTCTTCAATCTCTGGTATTACTTCAATCAAAGCAAAAGAAGTATGGCGCATCTTTTCGGCATCAAATGGTGAAATACGCACCAATCTATGTGTACCATGCTCTGATTTTAAATGCCCATAAGCATATCTACCTTCTACCCTAAATACTGTGGACTTTATACCTGCCTCAGTACCTCTGGATTCATCCAGTATAGTAGTAGCCCAACCCTTTTTTTCGCAATAACGCAATACCATTCTTAAAAGCATTTCCGCCCAATCTTGCGCTTCGGTACCGCCACTACCAGCATGCACAGATACAATTGCATTATTCTTGTCATGCACACCATCAAGCAACATAAAAAATTCCAAACCTTCAAATTGACTTTCAATTTGTTCAACTTTCTCATTGAATTCTTTTTCCATTGTTTCATCTGGCTCCTTCTCAAGATCATGGCCAAGCTCAATCAATTCATGCACTTCCTTTTTTATATGTATCCATTTTTCTACCTCGTCTTTATACTCTTCATACTTTTTACTTACTTTCTTGGCATTTTCTTGGTCTGACCAAAAATCCTGCTCTTGCATTTCAAGTTCAAGTCCATGCATTTGAGCAATTATTTGATCAACTTCCAATAATTTCCAGGTACTTTCTATCCTACCCTCCAAATCTGATAACTTTTTTATAACATCACTCATAAATCAACTATTTTAATAATCTCTAATTTGGAGTATACTACAATCAAATGAGTGAGCCAAGAGCTAAGTCTTATTTAAGTTCTTGCGAACTAGTGCAAATCATTATAAATAAATTTTAAACTTATATAACAATATGAGATATATATATGGACTTATAGCCATAGTACTAGGCGTAATGTTTGTAATCAAATCAGAATGGTTAGTTAATAATTTTGGCGCCAATGCTTGGGCAGAAGAACATCTTGGTACCAGTGGTGGTTCACGACTAATGTACAAACTAATGGGTATCGCTATCATCATACTAACAGTTATGATACTCTCTGGTATGGCCCAAGAAATATTCTTGAGTGTACTCGGTCGTACATTTGGTCTCTAATATATATGTATAGTAGTGGTAATAAACTTATAAACCCTCAATTACTTTTTGAAAAAGTAAGACTGCAGTCAAATATGCATATTGCAGATTTTGGTTGTGGAAAAACTGGTCAAATAGTTTTTACTGCTTCCAAAATAATAGGTGAAAATGGAATAATATATGCTGTAGATATTCTCCAAGAAGATTTAGGTATCGTTGAAAAAAGAGCCAAACTTAATAACCAAACAAATATCCATACAATCTGGTCAGATGTGGAACAAGTTGGCAAAACTTCAATTCCTGCAAAAAGTTTAGATGTGATTTTTATGGTGAATATATTAAATCACACAACAAACACTGACAATCCCCTCAATGAGGCCAAAAGGCTACTAAAAGAAAAAGCCAGAATAATTGTTGCTGACTGGAAACACAATCATGGTCTGTCTATAGGACCAACTGAAAACAAAACTATTAATTTTGAAAAAATAATCCAATGGGCAAACAATAATAATTTTGCAGTTCAAGAAAAATTTGAAGCCGGTAAATATCACAATGGTATAGTTTTATTTAGACACGACTAAATATGGCAAAAACCGAAAAAAGAAAAATTGGGGATTTTGGTGAGGATTTGGCCTCATCTTTTTTAATTGAAAAAAGTTATAATATAATTGAGCGAAACTTTCTTTGTAGAGAAGGTGAAATTGACATTATAGCTTGGTATAAAATAAAAAAAATAAAAACCTTATGCTTTGTAGAAGTTAAAACTCGCAAACAAGATGATGGTAGCGCAGAACGCGCCACAAACCAAGCAAAACTAAACCGCCTTTTTAAGGCGGCTCGTAGATATTGTATTGTTAATAATATTAATGTAGAAAAGACTCCGATACAATTTGAGCAAGTCAGTGTATTTACTTCTGATAATACCTTTGCTCATTATATAATACCAATATATTGATAATACCAACTAAAACTATTGTTGATTTCCCACAATAATAACCACTTTTACTGAACTTTCTGTTTCCCCTTCTGGCATTACATTGACCGCAGTCACACCTAAACTTTGTTCCAAATCACTCACATCATCCTCACCTAAATTAACCAAAATTGTCCCAGTATAATCATTGGTAACAGCATTTACCACTCTAACAACATTATAATTATCTTCATCTGCCAAACTATTAGCCAAATTTTGTGCCACACCTTGTACTGTACTACCATTTCTCACTTCCACATCTAAAGTTTCCACATTTTCTTCTAAATCTACAACTTCTTCAACAACCTCTTCTACCACAACCTCAGGTTGAGTATTGACTTGATTATTTTGAATATATACCGGACCAACATTTACAAGTACATCTCTTTCAGGATTATAAACTATAGCTTTGTTTGAATAAATCAAAACTTTATCCCCATTTTGTGCGCCAACAAAAAAACTTTGTTGCTGTACCAGAGCATCTATATCTTCAATTGTTGCTACAGTCGGAGTTTCATTTTCAGGTAAAATTATATGCTTACTAACTTTTTCAACTATAGCTTCGATTTCTCTTTGATTTACTTCTTGCTTACCTTCTTCTGAAGTCAATTGATAAATTTGCTGTTCAGCTTTTTGATATTTCATAAAATACCAAACAAAACTTACCAATAAAGCCAAAAATAAAAAACCAAAAACAAATTTAATTATTACCCCTCCACTAAACCCATAATCTCGATCTTCGCTTGACATACTTTTAATTTTAAATATTAATTATAATTTAGATTAAAATTGACTTTTTTGAAAGTATATATTTTATAGTTTATTTTGTCAAATAACCTAAAATCTTATTATTTATAATAAAAACAACCCAAGCAATATGATAAATACCCTTTACTGCATACCCACCTATATAAAAAATGTTAAAAATCACTAATAAATATATAATTTCAAAACTTGACAAATTACTCATTATGTGTTATAATATATCTATATTAAAGTAGTCTAAATTAGACTGCTTTTTCTTTTACTTAAATTAAATCTAAAAATAATAAATATATGAGTGAAATATCTAAATCAATCCAACTCATCTGTGATGAAAAAGGGTTAAATTATGAAACTGTCCTAGAAGCAGTAGAATCAGCTTTGGCAGCTGCATATCGTAAAGATTTTGGTAATCGCGGACAAAATATCAAAGTAAAATTTGACGTAGAAACTGGAGACATAGAAGCTTGGGATATAAAAGAAGTGGTAGAGGATATATCAGAAGAAAAACTTGAAGCCGATCAAGAAGAATTAAGTAAGCGTCGCGAAATTGCTCGTGAAGAAGAACGTGAATTGACTGATGAAGAAACTGCTGATCTTGCTCAATTCAATCCAAAAACACAAATAATGCTAAAAGAAGCAAAAGAGCATGACAAAAAAGCTGAAATTGGAACGACTTTAAAAATTAATCTTGAAGTTCCAGGTGAATTTGGTCGTATGGCTGCTCAAACAGCCAAGCAGGTTATTATGCAAAAACTTCGTGAAGCAGAACGCAATACTGTTTTTGAAGACTTCAAGCACCAAGAAGGCCAAATAGTTCAAGGTACAGTCCAAAGACGAGACAGAAATGGTTCTTTTATTATTGAACTTGGTAAAATTACCGGAATACTTCCTTCTGAAGAACAAATTCAAAAAGAATTTTATCGTCCTGGAGCTAGACTAAAATTCTATGTAAAATCAGTAGAAATGGGAAATCGTGGACCAGAAATTATTCTTTCTCGCGCTACCAAATCAATCATTGCTGAAATATTTCGTCAAGAAATTCCTGAAATAGAAGATGGCACCGTAATCATTGAGGATATAGCCCGTGATCCAGGCAACAGATCAAAAATTTCTGTTTCCACAGAAGATGATTCTATTGACCCAATTGGTTCATGTATTGGCCAAAGAGGCAGTCGAATTACTACAATTATTAATGAACTTGGTGGAGAAAAAATTGATGTAATCCAACATAATAAAGATCCAAAAGAATACATAAAACAAGCTTTGTCTCCAGCTAAAATTTTATCAGTTGAAATAGATGATGAAGCCAAAGAAGCATTGGCAACTGTAGTAGCCGACCAATTTTCACTAGCTATTGGCCGTGGCGGACAAAATGTACGCCTAGCCGCCGATCTAACTGGCTGGACAATCAAAGTTGTTCAAGAAGGTGGTGAAGATGTAGCTGTAAGCAGTGAAGAAGCACCCGAGAAAGTTGAAGAAAAACTTATTGAAGTAATTGGTGAATCTAATGAAGAAACAAAAGAATAATAAAAATAAAAAATCCCATCTGATAACAATGGGATTTTTTAATAGTAAATTTATCCATTGACCAAACAGCTCGTGAGTGCTATACTCTTTTCGTATCTTAATTTAATATTCACAAATTATGAGAGAATTATTCCAAACAATTTTATACGAACCAATCTTCAATCTTTTTGTAGGCTTATACAATATCATACCTGATGTTGGTATTGTCATCTTGATTATCACCCTAGCTATCCGCATTGTATTATACCCAATGACCAAAAAGTCTATAGCTGCCCAAAAATCAATGACAGACCTCCAACCAAAACTTGAAGAATTAAAAATAAAATACAAAGGCGATCAGCAAACATTGGCCCAAGAGACAATGAAACTTTATAAAGAAAATAAAGTTAATCCTCTCGGTTCATGTCTACCAATATTAGTCCAATTACCAGTTTTTATTGCTATATACTGGGTATTACAAGAAGGTCTAGGGTCCGAACAAAACTTTGACACACTCTATAGTTTTGTTAAAAATCCTGGAGAAATAAAAACAATTTCTCTTGGATTTATTGATCTCGGTCAAAAAAATATAATCCTCGCTGCCGCTGCTGGGCTTGCCCAATACTGGCAATCCAAAATGATGCAAAGCAAAAAACCACCAAAAGAAGCTGGTGAAGGCGCCAAAGATGAAAGTACGATGTCTATGGTAAACAAACAAATGCTATATTTTATGCCTGGATTGACCTTCTTTATTGGTATGTCATTCCCTGGCGGACTTGCTCTATATTGGTTTTTGTCAACTTTATTGACTGCTCTCCAACAAAAATATATGCTAAGTGACAAAGAAAAAAATACTGAAACAAAAGAAGAAAAAAAGATTGTAGAAAAAACAATTGAAGGTGAAGTAGAAGAAATAAAAGATAAACCAACTGAAACAGAAAAAAAAGCTGAAGAGACAAAAGAAAATAACAATACTTAATATGTTAACTTCCTACAATGAAATCAAAAGTAAAGTTGTAGAAACAAAATCAGGCACAAGAATAGGCAAAGTTTGTGATCTACTAATCAACACTGAACAAGACTTTATAACTCACTACGAAGTAAAAACAAAACTTGTTGGCGGTGACAATATCCTCATTAGTCGAGAACAAATTATCAGACATGAACAAAATAAAATAATAGTGGATGATAATGTAAAATTAATAGAAGCCAAAGAAATAAAACAAAATTCAAATATCAATCCCGAACCGATTGCTATGAGTGAAACAAACTAAAAAATTCGCATATAGCGAATTTTTTATTATTGACAAAATAATTTTATTATATATTTCAATATGGTATATTTATATTAGTAGTTCTAAAAAATGCTCTTTACAATTTACTCAAAAAACTTATAAAACAAATTTTAATACAAAATTACAACATTTTACAAAATCAAACAGACAACACTTTTGAAACCGAAAGGAAAAGGCCCATGTCTTCAAAAAATCAATTGACTCCAACAGAAGAACTCAAACATTTATGCAACTTCTCTGTTACCGATTGTGTGGCCCACATCAGTGAATTCACACCCGGCGCAATATTTTTTGACAAAGATGATAGCGAAACACTGATTGAGAGTCTAAAACTAACTCCAGACTTAAACGGTGTTATCATTGACGGTCTAGCTAGTCTTCATCGACCGGGTAATCTAAATGATCTTTTAGTATCTTATAACCATACCGAAGAAGAAATGCTAGAACATATGGCTAAAGTGCCTCGAGAAGAGCATGTCCATTGGATGTTCAATAAAATATTAGATATTCAAGATGAATGGCTAGAAAAATTTCGCAAAGCTCTCCCAAATGTAAAAATAATTTACTCAATTGATTCAGATGATTTCCATGCCAATTGTGAACGCATGCTCCGCGTGATTGTTCAATCACTTGGAGTCAAAGCCAAAGCATCACAAAAAAGTCTAGAATTAAGTAAAAGCATATTAGAAAAAACTTTAAATGGCTTTGGTAAACAAAAAACTTCATCTCTAGAATCACACTTGCATGAATTGCAAATACAACGCGAAAAATATACAAAAAGCCGTAGAAAAAAGCGCATTGAAAAAGTTGATCAAGAAATAGCTGAAATAAAAGCCTATATGGCTACAGAAGCTAAACGTGTTGAACTTATAGCTAAGTTAAAAGTCTTCAAAGATGCTCAAGACGAAAAACGCATCGAACAAACTGAAGCAGAACTGATTGCTGTAACCAGCATTATCAATGCTCGCGAAAAAGGGCTTATCAACACACTCGCAATCTTAAATGCTGAGCGAGAAATGCTCACTGGTATTCGTGGTAAGCAACCCGAACGCGATGCACTTGATATAGAAATCAAGAAACTGACTACTGAAATTTCTACTATCCAAGGTCAAATAACCAATATTAATACAAAGATTATTACTATCAAAAAAAATCTTTCATTATATCGCGAACCAGAAACCAGCCCAGTTTATCAACGTCGAGTTGATGATCATGTAAAAAGGATGTATGAAAGATTCCAAATAATCGGAGAAAAGCACGATATCCAAATCGTAACTAAGCCAGATATACTAGTATTTAATTCTCTCGTAATTGATTATGCCCATGATCGTGGACGTACTTGGCAACCAATGCCTGGCAGGGCAAAAAAACTAGCCGAATCATACCACGGTCTGATGGATAATTACCGAGAGAATATCAAAACTATCCTTGAAGAAATGGAGTCAAGTGTAACCGATATTGATGTAATTATGGAAAGCGGTCATCATGGTGTTTTCTTTGCCAGATGGCAAAGACTAAACCTCACACCAGAAGAAATCCGCATGCAACATGTAAATACCTTCGATACTGGCGGTAGTGATGGTGTAAAAGTTGTAACTTTTATCACTGGAATGCCATTTGAAGCGCAAGATCAAATTGCCAAACACTTAAATAGAGGCAAACCTGCCCGTACCCGTGGTGGCAAACCGATTGCCAGCGCATCCCATCCAGTATTTATCAGAAATCAACAAAGATCTGTATCTGGTATTACATTAATTCGTAAACACAATCACGGATTGATTTCCGTAGAACCAATTGTTTATGAATTGTACCGCAACAAAGCAGTACTTGAACCATTTGTAGGTGTTGCCAGCCAAGACGACTCGGACAATCATTTTGGTTCGCCCGAAATGGATGCTCTAGGTACACTTGGTACACTGGCCATGAATGACCAACTAATGGAACAACCTTTAGAATTGTATAACCAAAAAATTTATATTGGTGGCAAGTTCAACCTTGGTGATACAGCTGAGGCAAATAATCGCGCCTGGAAAGAAGGTCACAAATTTCGTCGTGAAGTAATGAGTGCAATGAACGATACCATAAAAAATCTGGTTAATGTTGACCAGACTGATTATGAATCTATCATGCAAGCAGCCATTTTACATGCTAATGATATGATGGGAGGCTCTCAAGAAAACCTGAAACTCATCAAAAAAAATGTTGCTTGGTTTCACAAGAAACAGTTTCTAAATGTATACCACAAAAGCCCCACTCGCTTGCGTGATATGATGGTAATCATGCAAGGCAATCACTTCGCCAATGTAAACAAAGACTCTGGTGAAGGCGAAAATGACGCATTTGAAGAGTGGTTACTTGCTCTCAAAGAACTTCAAAATGATTTTCCCAATGATGGGAACAAACACTACTATATTAAACTTATGGCTGGTGGTGAACCACAATACTTTAAACCCAATGAAGAAAATCCTGAAATTGTCATCCACTCATACGGCTATAGTGTAGCTAGACAAGGTGTCATCGAAGAATATGGTATTGGACACGACGGAAAACTGTTGGTCCAAAAAACCTATCGTATTGGTTTGAGTCATGAACCTGGTAATGTAAACAAATCTAGAAACCAAAGAGCTGATGTTTTTAAAACTGGTCACACTCATGAAGCAACTCTTGCTATCGATAAATCTGGATACAACACTGGTCGTTTCCTCGATCAAATCGGTACTACTCAAAGAGTAACATCAACAGAACTAGGCTATGGCGGATTGCCTAGAACAGCCTGTGTAGAGATCAAAATCTACTCTCAACCAGGGCGATATTTCAAACTAGTTATACCTATGGAACATATGCGACACATTGGTCGAGCGTGGTTAAGACTGATGGTTGAAAAAGCAATAAAGGAAAAAAATAAAATTTCATAATAAAAAACAAATTGACCAAATTTGTTTTCAAAATCAAAACATACACTTTACTTATACAAAAGGGGGTTAATACTTTTTATAAATCTAGAACTACTAACCAAAAGAGGCGCCAAAAGCGCCTCATTTCTATAAAAAAACAATCAAAAAAGGTGTCCTCCAACACCTATTTTCTCCTTTTCCCCTCTATTATTATATTGTAATAACATTACCTACTAACCCATCACACATTACCCGACACAGCCACCCACTTGGGCAAAAGTTCTTTTTCTACGATCTCTCGAACACTGGCAAAATGCCAAGCATTATTTTTAAGCCAATGAATATGATCTTCATACACATCATTATGAAAACGCTTTCTACGCTCTCTAGAGATTTTACGAAGCTTAATCTCCTCCAACATAAATAAACAATGAGAAATATGTTCTGCTGCTTGCCAGAAAATTTCAATTACTTGATCATCTTTATTCTTTTCATAATCAATCCTACCAATAGAAAAAGTAGAATACTCACTTTGATATTCTATAGAAAAAATATTCTCCAAAATCTCAGCCATACAACGGGCTTCAATTTCATCAAATTTTTTTCTAACTTCCAAATTAGCTCTCTTTATATGATAATGAACATCATAAAAATCATCATGACCTTCTGCAAGATCATGGAAATTCGCCCAAACCAAAAGACGTATAAAATCCAATTTCTGCCTGATAACTTCATCACCTTTTTTATTCTCGATAAGCATCATACGCGTCATCAAGAAAAACTGCTTATGATGATGTTCAGTCACACTTTCAGGCGTTGCGCGCCAAGAATCAATATAGCATTTTATAATAATCAAACAAGCAATAAACTTCTCAAAAAGAACAGCAATTGACCTCCTTAATCTATAAATTAAACCAACTTCCAAAGGACTTCTCCAACGCCTTTCATTATTTGTACCCTGAATTATTTTGCGTGAATTAGCTTCAGCATCAAAAAAAACTTGGTTTTTATCCAGCATTTTCTCTCCTACATAGAAAGTGAATTGTAATGGACTATAACTGTAATAAAGATAACAATTATACCAATATCCTGCAAGTGCTACCATTTTCACCAAAATTAAGATAAAATATATTCAAAATAACTTAAATACCTATATGTCTGGCATACTAAAAACCCTTGTTTACTTTGACCTATTCAACACCCCTCTTACAAAAGAAGAAATTTTTAGGTGGAGTTGGGAAACTAAAATAATTGATTATCTGACTTTTATTAAAAATCTTGATACCTTGGTTGAAAAAAAAGTTATATCCCATAAAGATGGCTACTATTTTTTAATTGGCCGTGAAAATAATATTTTTTTACGACAAAAAGCAATTTCAATCGTTGAAAAAAAAATGAATATTGCTGTGCGAGCAATAAAAAAAATAAGATGGGTTCCTTTTGTTCAAGCTGTCTTTGTTTGTAATACAGTTGCTGGCGCTGGAGTAAAAAAAGATAGCGATATTGATGTATTTATCATTATCAAAAAAAATCGCCTTTGGATATCACGATTACTTACTACTATTACCCTCAGTCTTTTCCGTCTCAGACGCAACAAAAAAAACATAGCTAACAAAATTTGCCTTAGCTTTTATGCTACTGACGATGCGCTTGATTTATCGAAAATAAAAATCAATGGTATTGATATTTATCTCACTTATTGGCTAGATAATTTACTGCCGATTTATGATCCAAAAAATATACAAAATAAAATAAAAATGGAAAACTTGTGGACAAAACAATACTTGCCAAATACAAAAACAAACTATATTATCCTGCCACGCTGGGATATACAAGACAAAGGCTTATCCAAATTAATCAAAGTATTTTTTGAAAAATCATGGGAAGGAAAATATGGTGATATAGTTGAAGCTCAAGCTAAAAGCATCCAAAAAACCAAGATGAAACTCAACTTTGCCAGCGCCCAAAACAAAAATACTACAAATGTGATAATATCTGATTCTATGCTCAAATTTCATGAAAATGATCGTCGTACTTTTTATAGAGAAGAATGGGAACGCAAATACAAACAAATTGTATTAAACTATATGAAAAAAAACTAATATGAAACTGATTGAAAAAATTCTAAAAATTTTTACCGGTCTCATGTTATTTTTATTGCCATGGCAAACTATCTTTATATACAAAGAAACTTTTTTAAATGGTGACAAATTACAATACGGAACCCTTGGTTTTTATGCTACTGAAGGTATTCTCTTTCTCACAACAATTTTTTTTATTATATGGTTTTCCAAAAAGAAAAAAATTAATATAACAAACAAATTTAAATTTACAAAAGAACGAATTTTTTTATTAGCTTTAATTTTATTTTTAATATATGCATTAGCTTCCAGATTTTGGGCAATAAACTCAGATATCTCCGGCCAAAATTCCCTACATTTGATTGAAGCTGTAATATTTTTTCTAATAATTTTATTAGGTCCGCTCAAATTTAGAGAATCAACCATTATATTTATTCTTGGCGCTACAATACAGAGTATCTTTGGAATTTGGCAATTTTTAACCCAAACCACTTTCGCTTTTAAATGGCTCGGTCTAGCAGAACACTCAGTAATTGAAGCTGGTACTTCAATTATTTCAAGCCCAGAAGTTGGTCGGTGGATGCGAGCTTATGGCGCCTTTCCCCACCCAAATATTTTTGGTGGTTATTTAGTAATATCATTGATGCTCACCGGTTTAACCATTTTAAAAAGTAAAAAAAATTCATTCCTATTTATAAATTTTTTAACTACCTTACAAATAACCGCTTTATTCTTTACTTTTAGCCGTTCTGCTTGGATTGCATTTTTTGTTTTTTTTATAAGCGTAATATTCTTTATCAGACAACACAAGAAAATTGAATTACTTGAATATGTTTTTGTGCCAATACTACTATTCATAATTCTATCTATTATTTATTTTCCATTAATACAAACTAGATTTTCTCAAAACTCAGTCAATGAAATAACCTCTACAACCGAACGCGTTTCTGGATTAAAAGAATCTCTACAAATCATCACCAAAAATCCTATACTTGGAGTTGGTCACGGCAACTATTCTTTAGCTTTGTTCCAATTAAACAATACCAGACCTGGCTGGGAATACCAACCAGTTCATAATGTATTTTTGCTTATTCTAGCTGAATTAGGCTTTTTAGGACTTATTTTAAATTATATTTTTATTGGACTATACCTCAAATGCTTTGATCCAAATACTAGCAAAAAAATACTCCTACTAATTTCACCTATACTATTTTTACTTCTTTTTGACCATTACTTATGGTCTTCCTACACAGGAATCCTTATATTTGGAGCATTTTTAGCTTTCACTTCTAGATTTTATTTAAACAAATATTAAGTAATAAATAATATAAATTAATTTATAAATATAAAATATAATTAATGATTAGAGATTATTATGAGCGGATTTGATGCCACAACAGGCATCACCCTCGGAGCCGCAGCGAGAATGAGCGAATGATAATCTATAATTATTAATTAAGTAATCCCCAGCCTATCCACTCTTTATCCCCTTTTGGCTATTTTTAGCTAATTTTTTATACTTGACACTACTCAATATTGATGAGAAACTATACAGACCCTCAATCAAAGAGTCTAGAATTGGCCATAGACACCGTGGGTTCGTCATAGAGATCGTGATACTGACAGGCATCGCGACCTCACACATGAGCGACACATGGAGTTTATAGCCAATTCTAGATTTTTTTTTAAAAATAAGTTATTTTAAACAAAAAATTAATCACAGTATAAACCTTGACTTTTTTTTTAGATAATGTAAAATATTTTATACATTTATCACTCTATATATATGAGTGATAACAAATTTATTCATAATCAATATATATGCAAATAAAACCATTGGGTGATCACATCGTGGTCAAAGCAAAAAAAGAAGCTGAAATTACTGCCTCTGGCATTGTTCTACCAGATACAATTGACAAAGAAAAAAAAGCAGAAGGTGAAGTGGTAGCAATTGGCCCAGGTAAACTACTTGAAAACGGCAATCGCGCCCAAATAGAAGTAGTAGTTGGACAAACTGTTCTCTACAAAAAATGGGGCGGAGACGATGTAAAAGTTGATGGTGAAGAATATAAAATTGTAAACCAAGAAGATATCCTAGCAATCTTGGAATAATAAAATAAATAATAAAAATATGGCAAAACAAATTAAACATAGCGATGACGCCAGACACGCACTAGTACGTGGCGTAAATATTTTGGCAGATACTGTCAAAACAACTCTTGGACCAAAAGGCCGTAATGTTGTATTGGATCGTGGTTATGGCGCGCCAACTATTACAAAAGATGGCGTAACTGTAGCCAAAGAAATTGAACTTGAAGACAAATTTGAAAATATTGGAGTTGAACTAATAAAAGAAGTGGCTAGTAAAACCAATGATGTTGTCGGGGATGGTACTACTACAGCGACTGTTTTGGCTCAAGCTATTGTCAACGAAGGTATGAAAAATGTAGCCGCCGGCGCAAACCCGGTTGCTTTAAACAAGGGACTACATGCAGCTTCTGAAGCAATGATTGCCGAACTTAAAAACAATATTTCAAAGCAAGTTGAAAAAGATGAGATTGCTAATGTAGCTTCAATTTCAGCCAATGACAAAGAAATTGGCAAAATGATAGCTGACGCAATCAATGAAGTTGGCCAAGATGGTGTAATCACAGTTGAAGAATCACAATCATTTGGCATGGAAATTGAAACTGTAAAAGGTATGCGTTTTGACAAAGGTTATGTTTCACCCTATATGGTGACAAACCCTGACCGAATGGAATCCGAAGTTGAAGATGCTCTTATCTTGATTACTGACAAAAAAATATCCTCACTTGAAGAAATCCTACCAATTTTGGAAGCCGTATCTCAAAGTGGTAAAAAAGAATTAGTAATAATTGCCGAAGATATTGAAGGTCAAGCATTAGCTACATTGGTAGTAAACAAGCTTCGCGGATCTTTCAGTGTACTCGCTGTAAAAGCTCCTGGATTTGGCGACCGCAGAAAAGAAATGTTGCAAGATATTGCCACTCTGACTGGCGCAAAAGTCATTACCGAAGACATTGGTCTCAAACTTGAAAATGCTACTATTGAAGATCTTGGCCATGCTCGAAAAGTTGTTTCCACCAAAGATTCCACTACAGTTGTAGAAGGTAAAGGTGAAGAAACTGAAGTACAAAACAGAGTAGCTCAAATCCGCAAAGCAATTGATTTATCTGATTCAGAGTTTGACCGTGAAAAACTTCAAGAACGTTTGGCAAAACTAGCTGGTGGAGTGGCTGTTATCAAAGTAGGCGCCGCTACAGAAACTGAAATGAAAGAAATAAAACACCGTATTGAAGATGCAGTTGGCGCGACAAAAGCCGCAATTGAAGAAGGTGTTGTACCAGGAGGTGGAGTAGCATTACTTCGATCTGCTAGAGCATTAGACAATCTAAACCTACCAGATGAGCAAATGGTAGCCGTCAATATATTGCGTAGAGCTGTTGAAGAACCAATTCGCACTATTGCAAAAAATGCTGGATATGAGGGCGCTGTTATAGTTGATGAAATAAAAAAACACAATGGTAATTATGGATTTAATGCAGCTACGGGAGAATATGAAGATTTGATTGTATCTGGTATTATTGATCCTACCAAAGTAACTCGTAGCGCATTACAAAATGCCGTTTCAGCAGCTGGAATGTTACTCACTACAGAGGCAGTTGTAACAGACTTACCAAAAAAAGATGAAGCTATGCCAATGGGTGGAGGTATGGGAATGCCAGGAATGGGAATGATGTAAAAAAATAAATCAAAAAACGGCCTTTATCTAGGTCGTTTTTTGATTTAAAAATTTTTTAACCACCCTACTTCGCCAAAATTTATTAATAATACTTGCTGACAAATGCCCACCTGATTCTAATAATTCAAATTTACAATTAACTTTTTTTGCAAATTCACATACTTCTTTTGCTCGCACTACCTTATCATCTTTGGCATGAATTATCATAATTTTACCACCATTTATTTTATCTATATAATTAACTGGATTAAAAAACTTACCAGTTTTTAATTTATCCCAATTTTCCATTTTGAAACGATAAGCTTCACCAAAATTATTTTTTACCTTTTCGCCAAATGTATCCAAAGGTTCGTCTTCACTCGGTGCTGACCAATCAACCACCGGTGAAATACAAACCACTTTATTTACCCTAGCATCAAGTGATGCCAAAAGCGCAGTAGTTCCACCAAAGCTAGTACCAATAATATTAATTTCCTTTAAATCAACTTCATATACTCTATTATCCCACAAACTCAAAATTTTTTTGTCCTGCTTTAACTGATCAATAATATCTATTATATTTTTTTCTGGCTGATCCACCAAAAATTCACCACCAGACTCCCATGTACCACGATAACGCGGATGAATTACCCAATATCCTTTTCTAGACCAAAACTCCAAAAACTTTTTTTTGTTTGGTACAGTTGGCATCCCATCACAATAAATAATTGCCTTATTTGATTGACTATCTTCTACTCCCAAAAATGGAGGTAAAAAATCAGCTACAATATCTATTGCAAATCTAGTTCGAAGTAAATACATAAGCTTCTTATTATAAAATATTCAAAGCTATAAACAAAAACTTTAAAATATCCTTAATTAAATACCACAGGAATATACAGCCTATCATCAAATTCAGCTAGACCAGAAGGGTTATCTTTTTGTAAAATAAGATTACCTTTTTTTGTAGTTGGCTTTTCAAAATCTAATATAAGTTCAAATGGTACAAATTCCTCAGTCATCCAATCTCCTTTTGCGCTGGCAATTCCCATACCCAATTCAATACCATTATCATCATACAAATACACTGGGAAATCAGCCTCAAAAAACCAATTACCCCGTGCTTCACCAGTTATTTTAATCGGTCTTGAAACTAGTTGATTTGGCCTTGGTGTATTGATTCTAATTAGATCAAGTTTATCAAGCTCATTACCTATATCCTGCACATAAGTAACACCATTCATCCTACATTGTTGTGGATATGATTCCATCACACTATTTCCTGCCAAGATACAATCATCAAAATCCAAATCAACTGTTTCACTACGCTTGCCAGTATAAATAATTTTATAAATAACCCCAGCTTTATCATCTGACACATACATAATACCACCCGGCATTGCCAAAATATCTACTGGTCTGCCCAAGGCTTTGTTATCATCTGTCAACCAACCTGAAATAAAATCATCTTCACCTATATAATTACCCTTATCATCTAATTTTATTCTAGCAATTTTATACCCAACTGGTTCACTACGATTCCATGATCCATGATAAGCCACCAACAAATTATACCAATATTCCTCTGGCCAACCTTCTTCGGGTACAAAAGCCAAACCAAGTGGAGCTACATGAGCTTGTAAATCAATAAAACTTTCACGCTCAAAAGGCTCTACACATGGATTTCTAATATATATATTTTTATCAAAATCAGTATCATGAATATTCTTTCCATAACAAATTGGCCAACCATAATTTTGGCCTTCTTCAATTATATTTATCTCATCTGGTGGCAAACCATCACCCAACAAATCTCGCCCCATATCAGTACCAAACATTCGACCATCAATATAGCTCCATGTAAAAAATACAGTATTACGAAGTCCACGAGCATATTCTTTGAAATCACTCCCATCTCGGTTCATAGAAAAAATCTTGCCACGCTGTTCATTACTTTCAATACAAACATCACAAGCAGACCCAATTGAAACATACAATCTGTCATCAGGCCCAAAAGCAATTGTCCTTGTATAATGTCTTCCTCCACTATTTAAATCAACAATTTTTTCCAAACCACCATCAGAATTAATCCGAACTCGTGATATTTTATCTTCTTCTGCAATATACAATAAATAAGGATCACTGGGGTCAAAAACTAAACCATGTGGACGATTTAAATCTCCAAAAACATTAGATTGTCTTACAACTTTACCATCTTCAACTTCCAAAAAGGTTACTTTATTTTCCTTTGTCTGACTCACCCACATACCACCATTAGGTCCTTGTGCCATCACTCTCGCCCCCGGTAAATCTCTGGCAAATATTGAAATCTCAAATCCATCCGGCAAAGTAAGTGGAAAATCAACCGGTTCACTATCTATTTCATCTTCTATTATTTTATCTTTATTATCAATAATATCAGCTATATTGTCCGGCGGAGGCAAAATAACCGGAGACACACCTCGAAGATTATTATAATAAAATGTTGCAACAAAAATACTAATCACAACAAAAACTGAAATTAATACAACAATAATTATAGTTCTTTTTTGCATATAAAATAATCTAATTTCTAATTCTCCAACCAATTTTAAATAAATACCACACAATAGAACCAAAAAATAAAATCAATCCCAAAATAATTGCAATCCCTATCCAAATATTTGATTCACTTACTCCAATCATTGAATAACGGAATCCATCTACAAAATAAAAAAATGGATTCAAACGCACATAAATCTGCATACCCTCAGGAAGCATATATATTGAATTGAAAACTCCTCCCAAAAATGTGAGTGGCGTAATTAAAAATGTATTCAAAAGAGACAATTGCTCAAAACTATCTGACCAAAGGCCAATCAACAAACCAAGCAGAGCAAATATAACTGAAACTGATATAGCATAAAATAAAAACAACCAAAAATGAGAAATAGTAGCTGCGCTAAAAAATACTGCAAGAATATAAATACCAATACCTACAACTACAGATCTTGCCACTGCTCCAACCACATAACCAACAATCATTTCCAAATAAGATATCGGCGCAGTCAAAACTTCCTCAATATGTCGAGCAAATCTTTGAAAATACAAAGAGAAAGCAGTTTGTGAAAATGATGAATTAATCAAATTGAGCATCACGATACCCGGTAGCACAAAATCAATATACTTAACTCCAGCAATCAAATCAATCCGCGCGCCCACAACTACCCCAAATATCAAAATATATAAAGCAGCACTAATCAATGGACTTAAAATTGTCTGAACAGAAGTCCTCAAAAATCTTTCAATTTCCCTAAATGTAAATGTCTTTAATCCAATATAATTCATACCTTCTATTTAATTAATTCCAAATATGTTTTTTCTAAACTCGAACCATTTTCTGTAAACTTTTCTTTTTTATCTAATGCAATGATCTCACCTTTATTTATTACAGCTATCTTGTTACACAATTGTTCAACTTCTTCCAAATAATGTGAAGTAAATAAAATAGTTTTTCCTTGTTGATTTATTTTTTTCAAATAATCCCAAAGCTCATGACGTAATTCAACATCCACCCCAGCCGTTGGTTCATCCAATATCAAAAGCTTTGGATCATGCATCATAGCTCTTGCCAACATTACTCTCCGCTTGAGCCCGCCTGACAACATTCTAAACTCTTTTTCTTTGTGACGCTCCAAATCAAATAATTTTAATAATTCTGGTATCTTTTCTTTTCGCTCATTTCTGGTCATACCATAATAACCACCGATATACCATAATATTTTTTCCGCTGGTGCCCAGATATCGACATTGTTTTCTTGAGGAGAAATCCCTATCATCATCCTAGCCTCCCGATAATCAACTACCACATCTTTATCAAAAACTTTAATCACACCTTGATCAAATTTCACTATACCAGTAATAGCCCCGATTGTAGTGGTTTTACCAGCACCATTTGGACCCAAGAAACCAAAAAACTCGCCTTCCTCAATATCAAAAGAAATATTATTAACAGCTACATTTTCACCATATTTTTTGTATAAATTGTCTATTTCCAAAGCTTTCATATATATAACAAATTCTTTAAATAATAACCTTCAAATGTTCAAGTATAATAACATTATATACACAAATTGAAAAGAAGCAAAAAAATAAATCAAAAACAATAATATATAACTAAATATACCCAAAAAATAATCAACTGCCATCAAAATATATACTACTTTTTTATTAATTCTATATATTTATTTTTAATCTCCTCAGGTCGCAAATCATCCCCTCTCAATCTGTCCAAATCAATCCAATCAACTTCATGCGTTCCTTCATATTCATTATGCTCATCATATTCAGGTCCATGAGGATTACTCTCACTACCACCAATAATCTCTGCCAAATAAAAATTCTCGTCAGCATCCATATATGATGCCAAAAAATGATAATTTGCAAAAAATTTACCAACTTTTACTTCATACCCAGTTTCCTCTTTCATTTCACGCTCCAATGCTTCAATATCACTCTCACCTTCCTCAACACCACCACCAGGAAAGACCCAATAAATTTCTTGTGATTTTATTCTTTTGAGAACCAAAAGCTTATTATCTTTTACAGTAATTGCTCTAACAATTTTTCGCATACTAATTTGATTTTTTAAACTTTACAGAAAAAACTGGCTCATACTCATTATCATATTTATCCTTTATTTCAATAGGTTCACCTTTGGTATATTTGAGCATTGCTATATCATTCAACATTTCTTGATCACTTTCAATATCAATTTTTAAATCCTCAATTTTTGTCACCTCATTAGCACATTGACTTTGAATAGCACTCAATACAGACTTTCTTTTTTCTCTCAATACCTTCATTTTTTCTTCAATCTCTTTAAACTCAGCCGAATTATCTTGAATTTGTTTACAAACACTCTTCAAATCTTTCAATTCTGCTTTTTTTTCTTGGATTGCGATAAAAACATCTTGTATATTGTGTTCCATATAATAAAATTTAATAAAAAAAATAATGTCTAACATTTTTGATAATCTTAAAATACCACATATAAACTATAGCGTCAAAAAATACAAAAGAAGACTGCCGAAACAGTCTTCTGATACAATGAGCCCATCTTTATGATGTAACCTTTCTTATTAACCAACTTAAAAATCTTTTCGTAATAAGAAACGGTACAAAAACACAAATTCCAAAAAAATAACCGAATAGCTTTGTGGGTAAAAAATTCTTGTCAACAAGATATCTTGTTATCTTTGTGAGCGCTAGCTCCACTCCTTTTGTTTGTTTATAAATATCAAGTTTTGTTCCTTTTTTACGGCTCATCTTACACTCCTTTGTTTATATTATAATAGTATCACAAAACAATATCAAAAAAAACTTGACATTCACTAAAATTAAGATTACTATAACCTAACATTTATTTTAAAATCATTTATATGCACAAACTTAGACTAACTTTAGGTACATTACTAACTATAGCAATTGCCATCACGATGTCTGGAGTAGATAATCTACATGCGCAAGGCAACCCAAATAGAGTAATAGTTACCTTTGACGAAAATGTAGTAAACGAAACAGCCCAAGCATCATTAGAAAAAGTCGGTGGAGTAGTCGTAAGATTATTACCATCAGTAAATGGCGCTGTTGTAGTATTACCAGATCATGCTTCAGAAAAAGCCTTAAAAGGATCCCTTGGAATATTAAGAGTAGAAGAAGATGTTGTAGTTTATGCTACAAAAAGAGGTGAGGGAAAACCACCATCGGACAATGTACAACCACCACAAGTACTAGATTGGGGAGTTGACCGTATTGATGCTGAATTATCACCAAATACCGGCGCTGGAATAAAAGTAGCAGTAATTGATTCGGGTATTGATATGGATCACCCTGATTTAATTGCTAATTTAAAAGGTGGCGTGAACTTTGTTTCAAAAGGTAGACTTGCTGCTGACCCAAATAAATGGGATGACGACAATGGACACGGTACTCATGTTGCTGGAACCATCGCTGCCACAAATAACGAAATTGGCGTAGTAGGCGTTGCTCCAAATACAGAACTATATGCTGTAAAATCACTTGACAGCAGAGGTAATGGTTACTTGAGTGATATAATTGCTGGCCTTGAATGGGCAGTCGCTAATGATATGGATGTAGTAAATATGAGTTTAGGCACTACTAGTGATATCCAAGCTTTTCATGATGCAATTGACGCAGCCTATAGCGCAGGTGTTGTTCTAGTCGCTGCAGCCGGAAACTCTGGAGATGGCGACCCAAATACAAATAATGTTGAATACCCAGCAAAATATTCATCAGTAATAGCAGTTGGAGCAACTGATGTAGCTGACAACTCACCATACTGGAGTTCAGAAGGCGTAGAAGTTGAAGTTTCAGCACCAGGAGTAAATATATTATCAACTTACAAAGGTGGATCTTATACAACTCTAAGCGGAACTTCTATGGCTTCCCCTCATGTAACTGGTGTGATTGCTCTACTATTAGAGAGTAATCCTTTACTAACGCCAGTACAAGTTAGAACTACCCTACAAACCACAGCAAACGATCTAGGTGATATTGGACATGACAATGTCTATGGTTATGGCTTGGTAGATGCTCTACTTCAATAAATAAACAATTCCAAATAAAAAAGTCCATCTATCAAGATGGCTTTTTTATTTCTTTTTATTTTTTGTTGCTAATTGACCACAAGCGGCGTCAATATCTGTCCCAAAAGTTTGTCGTTGCGTCACTTTTATTCCTGCGCGCAATAACAAATTTTTGAACCTGATTATAGCTGTTGCGCTTGAAGATTTATGACTGCCAGTTGGATTATATCTGATTAAATTTACTACAAACAATTTATTATCCATGAGTTCAATCAATTGTTTTGCATGAATTTCTTTGTCAGTTACTCCATCAATCAACATATACTCAAACATTACTTGTCTACCAGACTTAGCAATATAATTTTTAACCGCAAACATTAGTTCATCCAAAGGATTCAAACGATTAACCGGCATCAAAGAAGACCGAAGCTCATCATTTGGTGCATGAAGTGATATTGCCAGATTAACTTGCATTGGTTCTTTGGCAAACTTATTTATTCCTTCTACCAAACCACACGTAGAAATAGAAATATGTCTTGCGCCAATATTCAATCCATCCTTATCATTATATATGCGAATAGCTTTCCAAACATTATCATAATTGAGAAATGGCTCACCCATACCCATAAAGACAATATTTGTAATTCTATTATTTTCTTTACCTTCAGACTTTAAATATCTAGCAAAAAATAATACTTGTACTACAATTTCTCCGACTGTCAAATTTCTTTCTCGTCCCATTTTTCCAGTAGCACAAAATGTACAGCCCATAGAACAGCCAACTTGTGAAGAAACACACACTGTTTTTCGTCCGTCACGATGCGACAACAATACTGACTCAATTTTATTACCATCTTCTAGGGTAATAAGGGCTTTAAGCGATCGACTTTTTTGAGAACCAAATACCTCACAAGCAATTTCCAATGGCGCCTCTGCATTCAATTTTTCTCTCAATACCTTTGGTAAAGTAGTACACTTATCCCAAGAATCAATCAGATCAACAAAAATAGAATGCCAAACTTGCTTCATTCTATATGCAGGTTCATCAGCCAAAATTAATTTTATTTTATCTATATTCATAGTTTATCAAAGACAGCCTATAATACCCCAAAACAAAGCTTTTGTCAAGCCGATAACCCTACTATGCCAAAACACGATTATTTAATAATAACTTCTGTTTCCGGCATTTTTTCAACCTGTTCAACCTCAAAAGAAACCTTCCCCAACACCTGTCCTCGTTTTGTTTCTACAAACACCCTCCATTTTCCAGGTGATACATTAGACGAAACAGAATAACCACGATAACCGTCACTCCTTCCCCCAAAAATAGCAAAAGAAAATTTATTCATTGAAATCCATTTTTCACTACGCTCATCATATCTCTGCCAATGATGCACAATCTCTGTGTTCAAATCAACTGGAGAAAATACAGCTGAAAAAACATATATAGATTTTTTATCTACAATATTTATTGTTAACCCCGGAATAAGTTTTTGGAATACCGATTGTTTTTCAGCAGTCAATTCATAATTTTGCCCCACATGAAAAACATTATTATATACACCAATATCACGTAAAGAAAGAGGAATTGGTGGTATTATATTCAAAAAATAAAGCCCATTTATAAAAAGAAAAATTGTTACTATATATATAATTAACCTTTTATATTTTTTTCTAATTTCGGCCACTTTTTTTGCTAAAATAAATATATAAATATATATAGCCAAAAGAGAAACAATGCCTGACAAAATAAAAATCCAAGGACTAATAGAATTGAAAACATATGGCAAAACATAAGAAAAAAATGTTATCAATGTAAAAAAGAATACACTCAACTGAATACTGGATTTCAAATATGATTCTTTAAAAATTTCATTTGAAATCATCAAGAAAAAAATAGAGACAATAAGAGGCCAACTAACAGAAAAAACTCCTCCAAAAGAATAAAATATAAATGAAGCTGAAAGTAATGCACCAAAACTAAATTGCATTACAAGTGGAGATAATATACGCAAATACCCCATAAATTTGCCTTGTCGTGATACCCAATGTTCATCATAAATATTAATAAAAGCAATAGCCAAACCAACCAAAATAATATGGATTATAAGCAAAACAAATGCCAATACCATATCAATACTCCTAAAAGTAATCACATCAACCACAAAACCAAAAACTAGTGCACCTGGTATTATTTGCCTTTCATATTTTTTGTATATTAATTTTACTTTTCTATACAAAAGTAAATTTTTTACTTTATCTTTTATCATGTAAGTTTATTATATAACAAATGTACTATAATCCCAAAAATCACCAAATTAGGTGATTTTTTACACTTCCATTATTGAACAAATTAAAAATCTTAAATCAAAAATATTTTAATTTAAATAAAATAATATTTTTATTATTTTATAATTCTACTAATTGTAAACCTACCACCTTTAAATATTTAGATATTCCAATTGAAGGTTTGGTTGTCATTGGCTCGTCAATTGCTCTATCAGCATAATTTACTATAATTTTCCCTTCCATAAAATTTGTAGTTTGTGGTGCAATTCTATCACCTAATAATATACCATTAGTTTCTACAAAACCGTCCTCTGTCCCTAATTTGGCCTTCACATAATAAAAAGTTCCACTACCTCCACCATCTTCTGTATAAAGATAAACCACGTCTTCCTTGCCATCATTATTAAAGTCCCCTCTTGCCTCATTACCAAAATATTTAACAATGGTTTTATCCTGCAATTTTTTATCCATTGGTTTGTATAAAAAATTAAATATCAAAAAAACTACCAATGATAATATAATAATTCCACTTATTATCAATAATTTTTTCATAAAATTTTAACGTTTTAACACTTCAATCAGTCTATAAATAACTATCGGCAACCAAATCAAAAAATTTGCCAAACCAACTACAAAAAAAGTGGCGGTAATAGAAATCAAAGTTTGATTTCCGCTATCATTATGAGTCCAAAAAACAAATAAAAACAAAATGGCACAAAAAACCATACAGGTTAAGAATATCCCTAATGAAATTTTTTCTAATTTTGATTTATTTTGTGATGGTATATTTGTATTCATAAATAATTATTATATAAAATAGCCCGTATATATCTAATGATTTAAGCAACTTTATTAACCTCTAACTCTCCTTCAGCTTCAGCATCTACCAATTCTTCATTTGCATCAGCACTAGCAAGCTCATTTCTGCCAATAGATTCTTTACCACCCTTTTCAAAATTTATATCTACATTAGTTATATAAATATCTGTTTCTCCTTGTAAATTTTCAAAAGATGATAATTCAATTGACATACTGAAAGTTAAGTCTATTTCTGAACCATTTTTAATATAATCTTCTGCTCTCTTATTAATTGATATAAAAATTTTATCTTTTATAAGTTGCTCTGCTTTTTTTCCATTTTTACTTTCGTCAATATGAGTTTTAAAATCTTGTAAAATAGTATCTGTTGAATTATTTATAAATTCCTTTATAAATTTTTCTCTTTCTTCTTTAAGTTCTTTTCTCATTGCCTCTTCCATATTTTCCATATTTTCAATTATGGATTCTATAGAACGACTTTCTTCAGCTCCCTCATCAGGAACTTCCAAAAATTCTCTTTCTTGTTCAGAAATTTTATCATCTAATTTTTGTCTTTGCTCCTCCAAATATGAAATATTATCTCCAACAAAATTATCACCTTCACCTTCTAAACCTATTTCATCTCTTAATTCTTGAATTCTTTCAAGCCCTTCTCTTGCACCTTCAAGTTCCATTTCTACATTTTCTCTACCTAAAATATCATTTGACATTTCATCACTTAAAGCCAACTCTTCTACACCATCCTGAACTCTGCCTGCTTCAACTTTTGGTGTTTCAATATCATTATTTTCACCCAATCCAACTTGATCTTCTTTAGGCAAATCCGTAATATTATTTTGGATTTCATTTGGTGTATAACCTGATTCTATTTCTCCCATATATTTCTGTAAATAAATATTAATTAACTTTAATTTATACTATCACAAAGAAAATAATAATTCAATAAATAAAAATCGCTTAATAAAGCGATTTTTATTCTAATTGTTTACAATACTAAATACCTTTTAAACTATTAGTTGGACCTAACTTAAACTGAATTCTTTTTATATAATAAATTATTATGTGTATCAAAAATAAAATCAGCCTCTTTTGCGTATGTTTCAAGCATAGAGTGATAGAAGCCCAAACTGATTCTTGCATTCTCCCTCAAACTATTATTATGCATAGATTTTTGAATATCCCTTTTAAATCTTCTCTCAACAAGTACATCATCCGGCGCAAATAAAAATATGATACTATCACATACATCTGCAATATTTAAATTTCCTTCAATTATAATAAATGGTTTAGGCTCAATGATCTCCACTTCATTAGAAGGTGCTTCTAATGAAAAATCCTGTTTTGGTTTTTTAATATTTTTTCCAGAGCGTAAAGTTTTAATATCTTCCAAAAAACGCTTCTTGTCTCTTGTTCTCCAATCATACCTTGTTTCAATTCCATTTAATAACATTTCTTCTTTATTCATAATTAAATAGTCATCCAATGAAATGACAACTACTTTATTTTTAGATAATGAAGTTGCAAGATCAGTAGTAAATATAGTCTTTCCACTACCACTAGCCCCTTCAACACCAATCACTAATTTTTCAAATTTTGAATAATAAGAGCTAAAAAAATAAAAAATATCTCCACTAAAATCTACTGGTTTATAAAATTTTCTTATAATATCATTAATTTCAATACTATCATTCATACTAACTGGCTCGCCCTCCTTAAGGACTTTCGAACTTTAGACTGGGCTGAAGAATATAAATATCCTACAGTGATTCTCTCCCAAATGAAGCAGTTACTGGCCGAACAGCAAGAGGGATAACCCCGATTTGCCAGCTATTTGCCCTTGTAGCGAACTTTGTCCAACGAACCCACGCTTGTCACCAATTGCCACCACTACCCACCGGTTTGACCAAAATTTTGCCTCTAAAACGATTTGCTTAACTCGAGGGATGTTAAGCAAAATATGCCGAGTCATAATTGCTTAACAACCTACGGCCAGAAAATTAGTTTGATACCTATGGCGAGCAGAAACACGGCAATCACGATACGGAACTTATTCTGCGGAATACGATCGACAACTTTTTTGGCGATCTGTGCTCCAAGGAAAGAAACTGGAATAAAAAGAAGTAGTCCGTACCATAGCTCTCTCGGCAATGTTGCGCCTCCGGTGAAGTAGGTAATGATACGAGTAGAGTCCACCAACAGCCCGATTGCTCCGGCAGTAGCGATGAAAACGGCTTTAGGTAGGTCAAAAGCAGAGAGAAACGCACTTCTGATCGCCCCACCAATTCCAAACATTCCAGCAAAGAATCCGGACAAACCTCCGCCGAATATCGCCATTGCGTTTCCGGCTGGTACTTTGAATTTTGATTGAAAAGCCACGAACAGTGCATATCCGGCAAGGAACACACCAAGAACCCGGAGCAATATTTCCTCATTCGCCCCGAGCGAGATATACGCACCAAGATAACTGGTAACAAGTCCTACTACTCCAAAGAGCAAAAGGAGGCGCATATTAAAACCAGAGCGAAACAGTGCGACTTTCCAAATGTTGCCAAACCAATGAATAATGGCTACCAAAAAGATTGCCTCTACAGGAGGAAAGAATATCACCAAAACCGGAATCATGAGTGTTGAAGTACCAAAACCAGTGATTGTACCAATGGTGGCGGCGATAAGGGTTAGTAATGCAATGTAAAGTATTTCCATAAATTATTTCTTATCCTTTGGCGGTCCCCACTGCCAGCGTGGTTTTTCTCCTTTCTTGTAGCAAATGTAGATAAGGAGGATGGTTAATACAATAATTGGTAGTGCAGATACTAAGAAATTACTTCCTGAATCAGGATTCCCCGGTATAGCTTCTTCTCTCGTAAGTACGAGGATAGAAATAAGCGCAATGTAGGCAAGAAGAACAATCCACCCCTGCCATTTCACCGGCATCCATCCCCAGCCGTAGAGCCGAGCCTTGAACCAATAGCCCTGCGGATTGTCTTTTAGATACGCAATATATTCTTTGATCATAAATTTTTATCTTTATGCTCTAATAATTTCTCAGCTGGGGAAATACCACCAAGAACCTTGTGCGGAAAGTAATTCCAAGCATCGGTTACTAGCTCCAGCACATTGCTCAATTCCGAAGCGTCTTCGCCACGGTCAAACATGGCTACGACTTTCATCATGTCATCGTTATCCTCCTCGTTATAGATAGCTTCCCGGACATGATCCAAAGTAAAGTCGCTCTCAGTTTCCTTGAGCATATCTACGAGCTCCTGCTCAATCTCTTTCCTCCGTTCGAGGATTTGTTGTTTTGATTCTAGTTCCATAAATTATTTCTCAAACTGCTTTCGAGAATTCCAATAAGCACAATGATCACATCCCTCACCAGATTGCGGTATCGCACTGTCCAAGCATTTTTTAATTTCAAACAAGGTTTTTTCTACCCAGGAATCATCTCCTTTGTGTTCTATCAAATTCACATCAAAATCAATTCGCTTATCAAAAGCTTGCCGGTCCATTTTGCCGGTGCAATAAACAAAATATCCGATATCAGAAACCTTCAGCCCATTTTGTCGCAGAAGCCACTGGTAGACTTCCATTTGTCGCTTATAGCCATCTTGCCACTCCTTGTCCAATGCTTTTACCGCCTCGTCCTTTGCCGTTGCTTTGTAATCAACAACAATGTATTCGTCTTTTCCATTGATCCATAGATCGTCAATCGCACCGGTTACTAAAAATCCTGTTGGCTCATGTAAGTGTCTAATACCGCCAAAATTTCTCCTCCATTCATCAAGTTCATCGTGAGACATGGGTCGAGCATCTATGCCGTATTCTTTTTGAAGCGGATGTTGCTCATTTTTTACACGATATGAATCAAACTCCTGTTTTAGAAGATAGTCCACCGCGCTATTTATAGAAAAAGGAAATCCGGGTACTCGTTTTACGCCAAGCTTATTATCTATGTAGAAACATCGTGGACATTCCTTAAATAAATCAATCTTGGAGCGACTAAGCTTCCAATTCTTTCCTCCATAATTCCACGAGGCATCTCTGTTTGGGTTGTAGTATTCAGACATAAAATTAATTAAGTTGTTGCTTGTACGGCTACTGACTGAGGAATGATAATATTTTCCTTATCGTTGAGTTGAATGATAACCGGCTGTTTAAGCTTGAGCCCTTTGCCAATAGCAATAGCGTGCCTCTCTTCAAGGGTCGCAAGAGTATCTGCATAATCCTCCCCGATATAGTTTTCCAAGAATCCTTTTCCTGTATCATCAAAGACCCGTAAAGCAAAAATAGTATTGCACTGGTTGAGAATACTCTTGCTTACATTTGCTGTTCTTTGAGTAATAACCAAACTCCCCAAGCCATATTTTCTGCCTTGTAAGATCACTTTGGCCGTTCCGTTCGTAGCACTTTTGTCACCCTCACTTGCGACCGAATTCCATTCAGGGATTAATGAGTGAGCTTCTTCAAAAACCAGTAACACTTTGGCTTTCTTCTCATCGGCTAACGGAATTTTCATCAAAATCTTGAAAAGTTCTTCCGCAACGACCCTTGTCTTTTCCGCTTGGGTTAAATCAGTGGTGTTTACATTAAAACCAATTTTTTCACCCCTCGATGCCTTATGGTAGTCCACGTTATAAATACGGACTTGTTTGGTAGTTTCAAATTCTTTTGACTCTGGAACATTGTCAGCACCAAAAAGAAACTGGCATAAATCCTTATGGATTGCTTCTTTATATTCGCTTACATTTCCACTCTTTTCATGATTTTGTTTCTCTTTATTTGTATTCTCGTTTTCTTTGTGGATATATTCATACTTCGTGTTGATAGTATTAAAAGCATTCTCATCATCAGAAGTTATTGCCGTCGTGGCGGGTAAATAGGCTGGGAGTTCTCTTTTATACTCATTGGTTATATCAATACATATCACTTTAATTTTCTCTTCAGCAACCCTTTTCATAAGCTCGTAGGCTAAACAAGATTTACCAATCCCAAGAATACCTAAAATTGCAGTGTTATGAGTAACCAGTGAACTGATATCTTTTATCGGAATCTCTAAATCTGTATCAGGGAGGCGACCGATAGAATTTTGTGCAATTTCTTTAATTCTGGAACTAGAAACACTGCCAGAAAAAGCATAGAAAAGTGGGGAGAAAATTGAAGGCATCCATTTGCTCACATCCAAATCTTTCGTGTCTTTTTTATACTTTCCTAGTTTTCTAGCGATGCCGATTATGAAGCCATGCCGGTCAAAATTCTCAAGGTGTTCTTCTTTCGCGTTGCCATTTATGACTTGGTAGAGAGTTTCTTGTCCATAGATTAAAGTCTTTAGGATTGCACCCTCGCTAATTTTTTGCTCAAGTTTATTAGCCTCTCTGACAATTGAGAAGTTAATTGTGTTTATGTTTGAACCGCTTGATACATACCCTATAAATTGCTCTCTATCCTTGTACAGAGGATTTCCCTCAATCTTTGTTTTTAGAGAGTCATCGAGTGTGGAAATATCTAAAAGGTATACTAAATTTTCTTTGGCAAAAACTGACTTTGACTCAGTTATCATCTTCTTGTCTTTCAGATTTATTTTGAGAATGTCACCGCCCTCGTCTTGCACGAGATATATGCTTAACCACCTTTTGTTTAAAAGATACTTCGTATCCACCACCATTCCGATCGATCCAACATTGACCGATGTCTCTAGGGCAACCAAGTCTCCATATTTTACTGGCTTTGAGCTGTGCTTCGTATAGTCAATTTCAACTTTATAAAGCAGTGGATTTTCACAACCGATCGCTTGTCCTAGCTCATCTCCAATTTTATTTCCTAAATAATTAACCAATTTAGAAACTCTTTCTACCGCCAATCCAATGACATCAAAGAAGGTCAGACAAATCCAAAAAGTGATTATACCTATGAAGGCGATTATTTTCTCTGGCACTGCAAAATATGAGTAAGAAGCAGACAGATACACGACAGAAAAGATCACCTTCGATGCACCAAAACTTTCTACGAACCAATACAGGCTTTTGCTAATCTTTCGCCAAAAATCTGTTTTTGCATCCTTGAGAATTATGGTGATAATCCCAAGGATAAGGATTGTCATGGCATAATAGAAAATAAAAGTGTATCCAAAAAGAGCTTGCTTGTTCGACAGGCCGAATAATGCAATTAAAACAGCGGTCGAATTTGCAATCGCATCTGACGGCTTCGTAAAAAACGGCTCAACAATATATGCACCCAAAATGATCATGAACGCACCCGAATAAAACCAGATGCTGGAGTCAATGTTCGTGTCCCATGCAAGATTTCCAATAGTGCCTCCAACTATTTTGAAAAGAGCAAAAAGAATAACGATGTATGAAGACGCTACGATTATTCTTTGGTTTTGTGAGAGATTTATATTCATTCTCATTTTCTAGACAAGCTTCAGCGACTCAAAACCTTAACTCATCCCACTCCTTCCAATCGTCACGCTCGCATTTCTCCCAATCATAAGTAGCCTTGTCGCTGATATGCCAGGCACGATTACGTTCAATGACGATACCGCCGAAAAGCTTCTTGTTT